>Ga0209512_1001672_pt1 | contig 26248 bp, 28 predicted proteins | sample frozenSSSSmetaG_FD_184142 | JGI IMG/M metagenome (GOLD analysis project Ga0209512, IMG submission 184142) | Glacier valley bacterial and archeal communities from Borup Fiord, Nunavut, Canada, to study Microbial Dark Matter (Phase II) -... | ecosystem: Environmental > Aquatic > Freshwater > Ice >...
CCCCTCCATCCCCATCGCCTTCCCCCACATCCTCGGCTTCCTCAACACCCCGACGCGCATGTACCGCTTCTTCACCCGGCGCCAGCTCGCGGACCAGATCGGGCGCGAGACGGCCGCCATCATCCTCGCGAGCTCGCGGCCCTACCACACGACCTCGGCCGTTCCCGGCGAGGGTTTTGCGCCCGAGGCCGAGGGCGAAGGGGGCGTGGTGAACGACGAGGCCGACAAGGCCGAGCAGGCGACGGCGCTGAGGGGGGAGGAGAAGGAGTGGCACAAGAGTGTGCACAAGCCGCTGGAGGACCTGACGAAGGAGCGCACGTGGCTGGATGAGGTTGTGCTGGATCCGCGGATTGCGGGACGGATGCGGCGTGCCGAGTTGAGTGCGGAGGATGAGGCGAGGGCGGAGAAGTTGGCGGCGGAGGTGACGGAGGAGGAGATTGAGGGGTGGATTAAGGGGGGGTTGAGGAAGGGGTGGAGAGCGGGGAAGGAGGCGTTGTTTGCGGAGAAGGCGAAACGGCCGGGAGAGGGCCTCACGGAGGAGGAGAGTATGGAGTAAAATTGTGTGTGTGACAAGAGAAGGGTATATCGGCGGCATGTAAGAATATGTATGATATAGCATCCATCTAGGGGGTTGACAGCCCGATTTTGCATGGTATTGGATAGGTACAATAGATATGGATACGCAGAAACGTAGCTCGCTATGCTCGAGCAGCAAATACATAATCTCCTCTGCATCCCGTTCAAACGTCTTGGGGAGAGTTCTTGTTTCACAATGCTTGACTTTTGTCTAATCTCGCTATGCTAATGCATTCATTTTCGCATGAGTTCCAAATGCCCGCCTCCACCGCTTCCATTAGAGATCCCCCGATTCAGTCTCTTCATACAGACTGGCACACATGTCCCTGTTAGATATCAATGAAGCGACGCCTCATGATGCTCTGCCCTCCCTCCCCTAAAAATACTTTTCGAACTCATGCGCTTTAAAGCTCCTTCATCTCCTCCTTAATGGCCTCGAGAGTCTTCGCTGGAATTGACGCTGACTTCTCCTCGATTGCCTTCTTGAAACGAGCAATTTGCTCCTTCAGGGTTGCATTGCTGGCATCAAGCTTCGATGCCGCCAGGAGGCACTTCAGGGCGAGGGCGTATTTCTCTGTATGGCATATTAGTATAGACCTTCAACAGGAGATCACAGGATTCTTACCTCTTCGGAAGTACACCTCGAAGCCGAGCAATTGTCCCTCAAGAAGTTTCGGTGCAAACTCCAACAGCGGGCTCAAGAACTTCATCGCATCGGTCATTGGCTCCGTCGTTTCAGCAAGCTTAACACCATTCGGATCCTCGTCCACCTTCTTTACCGCCGCACCATCCGCCGGGACGGCCTTATTCGGCTCGGCCTTCTTGGCAGCCGCATCTCTCTCAGCCTGTTGCGCGGCCTTGCGAGCCTTCTTCGCCGCCTTCTTCTTCTCCAAAGCAGCCTCGTCGTCGTTGGCTCCATTTGAACCATTGCTGAGTGGCTTGTCATGGAGTTTGATGTACTCCTTGATCGCTCCCATCGCTGCTCTGGTGTAGAATGGATGCTCGCGGAGCTTGTCCTCCCATCGGATCATATCAACATATGCTCTGATTTGACCCTTGCGGAGAGAAAAGCTGTGGAAATCGAACTGGTCCTCTTGCCATACATCGAAGATGTTATACACCGATGTGAAGCGCTTGAGAGCCAAACCGACGTCGCCTTGCCTAGCATGCGATTGTCCATCCTCGGTCAGGAACCACATGCACTGCATATCGTGCAGATCTGCAAGTGGTCCTCCAACAGTCTCGGCACGAGTAAACAAGCCCAATGTCTTGAGAGCAGCATCGTTCTCGTCATTCCGTAATTGGTACTTGGCAGCCTTTGTGTTGATATAACGATCCTTTTCGTCCAAGCTTCGTGCGGCCTCCATGGTTTCCGAAGCTTTCTTGGTGTCAGCCATATGCTTGTATATCCTTGCCTTGGTCATGTGGAAGTCGACACTCTTGGGTTCCAGCTCGATAGCTTTGTTAATGTACTCCATTGCCTTGTCCAGATCCCGGCTAAGGTGGTAGTTGTAATGTTGTGCTAGATAATAAAAAGCGGAAGAATCGCCCTTCGAGGTGTCTCCCTCCCTTTTTGGCTCGCCATTAGCCAAAGCCTTTTTGCTGTTGATGTAATTGTTGACGACTTCGAGGAGGGTTTGTTGCTTGAATTCGTCGGAGTAAAGATGTTTTAGATTTGCGAATGTCGAGGGTACTCCCTTATCGAGCATACGGTGAATGTAAGCATCAGCTGCGTTCCGGAAATCATCACCTGTATGAAGTTAATAAGAAGTCAAATATGGCGGTTTGTGATCTCAATAGAATGCAAAACTGACCTGGTAAGAAGTTCAGAGGTAAGCGTCGGGCAGCATCGCTTCTTGGGTACTTCTCCGCGTATTCATCGTAGATTGCCTTCAATGCCTTGTGGTCACTTTCCGCAATGTCCAGCGACGCCGCCAGACCGTCATAGTACTTCGTATGTTCTGAATTGCGGTCAATTAACGCCCGGTAAGCCTTTGCTGCGTCCTCCTTGCGACCAAGCTTCGACAAGTATTCGGCACGAAGCTCCAGTACTGCTAGCCGATCCAAATTGTGCTTTGCTGCTGTCTCCAGGTGCTCCAAGGCCCTTTCAATGTCTCCTTGTTCGGCAATGATAGAGTTCTTGTACATGACGGCTTCCGAGTTCTCAAAATCCAACTTCGAGGGTGGACTCTTCAAAGTCTCCTCATATGTGGTCAAAACACCTTCTGCTTCCGAAAGCGCTCCTGCGAGATGATGCGCAACAGCAAGCGCAGTCCAGTTTTGTCTGATGTGAGATCTTGCCTGCAGCATTGCCCTTCTGCTGGTGATGTAGCCTTGGTAGTCGCGCATTTGTATTTGGAGCAGCGCCAGATCTCTCTGGATTTGCTGCGATTCCGGATCCAGCTTCAGCGCGAATTTGTATGCCTTAATTGCCTCCTCGAAGTTCTTGTCGGACCTGTACAGGAGACCGTAGACGTGCCAGCAGACATGCGACTTCATGTCGGCTTGGAGGGCGAGCTTGGCCAGCGCAAACGCCTCTTCGGATTTGCCCATTGAGTTGAGAATCAGAGCTTTCATCGCCATTGTATCTCCATGCTTCGGGTTCTTCTTGAGAATCTGCTCTGCAGCCTTGAGACCTGGGCTCTTCTGTCAGTCTGGCGCATGGCCTCTCCAACGGATCGCTGCCCACCTTTCTTGTACTGTTTGTCCTCATAATTGCGGACTACTGTCCGAAAGAGCGTGGACTCTTTCGAACTTAAAGGTTGTGGCATCTTGCGTGTATGCGATTTGAGAGCGGGGAGGTCGCACGAGGAGATGTGAAGTTGTCGCTGTTAAGAGCTCACGAGGCAGAGGCGGAGGCAGACCTGAGGCTAGCAAAGAAAGTCCGTCCACCTGCGATTCGAGGCACTGCGGGACGACTGGGACTATTCCACAACTTAACTTGGCTACCCTGAATTTCGAACGCCAAGCTCGAACTGCGGACAAGGACGATGCTTCTATTGACGCGGGGTCGAGGTCGTTGGAAACTGTGAGATGAGTAAGGTCTGCTTGTGCAAAGCTATAGAATTACCAACGAGTACTCGACTCGGTAAATGCCTCCGACGACATCATCGGCACCGGCGCCATGGGGGACACAAATCTCAAGCACGTCAGCCACAGCTATGTTGAAGGCCCAGAAGCTACAGTTCTTAATACTGTTGATGTCTGGTTGCCAGAGTCTAATCATGATGGGACAGATTCAGAGGGCAAATGGGTGATGTATAATGCCTCTTCCGCATTCCAAACACACAGGGTGCTAAAACGCGGTAGCTTTATTCATGGCGGTGCATGGAGAGATCCTCTTGTTGATGCTACCAGTTTCAAGCCAACTGTTGATATCCTCTCGGCGTCAGAGAACGGTGTTGTTGGATTTGCTTCTATCAACTATCGCCTTTCAAGATACCCAAATCACGCAACAAAGCCAAGCTCGCCAGAGGACCCATCCCGGAATGCGGAACATCCAGATCACCTGAATGATGTGACCAGAGCTCTCGTATTTCTTGAGAATATCTATGGAATCAGTGGTCGGTATCTGCTTGTGGGACACAGCTGCGGTGCTACACTGGCGTTTCAAGTCCCGGAGACATATGGTAGTGAGAAGGTACCTCAGCCAGCGTGTATCGTCGGATCTGAAGGAATCTACGATCTGCCGTCTCTTCTTGTGGTTCACGATCACATCCCATTCTATCGGCACTTTGTTGTGGCAGCATTTGGAAATGTTGAGAATGCGTGGAAACAAGCGTCACCATATACGGCCGAAGCTCCTGCGATCTGGGCGAAGACGAAGGTGCTGATAATATCTCATTCTGGAGACGATGAATTGGTCGAGAAAGAGCAGGCTATTATGATGTTGGAGCGCCTTTCAGAGACGAATGGATGGCATGGACAGGCGAGGTATATCCCAGCAAGGGGAATGCATGATGAGGTCTGTGAGAAGGGAGTTGAGCTGGCACGTATCATTGAAGAGGGTTTAAAGTCGATGCCATGAATCCTGACGAAAATAAATAGAATGTGTTTCCACATGAATAATGATGAGATCATTTTAATTAGCCCACATGAACTGGTTACTGCATGAATGCTCTTCGATATAGGATAGATCGCTATGTCCCAAAGGTTTAAAGTCAATGCAACGAATCCTGATGGATGTAAAGTTGTAAACAGGATATGTCTTGACAAGACGTGATACGAAATAACGACCAGATCGGTTTGATTTAATCCATGTGAATGATGAAGGAGCTCTTCGATATACCTAAGATAGATCAGCTGTAGCATATCCCAAACACATCCAATATAAACCACCATGGCTTATTGCAACTCAAATTCCAACCAACTTGACTATGCCGCTCAGCCATATATGTATACATATATCACACTTGCAGCATTCATTCATCGCGTCTCAAACCTACCATTCCCCAAGCTCAAGTCAACCCAGAAGAATCTTCTTCACAACACTGGCAAGCCAGGTCTGCAATGAAAATGCTGTTCGCATCACCTGGAGGCAGTGGAGTACCAGGGACACTGTGTCCTAGAACATGAGTAAACTCAGCGGCCCTAAGACAAGATGCAAAAATAGATTTAATCATTGATTTGTCCATTAGGACAATTTCAGAGATTAAACTGAAAAGAACAGATACTACACTTGATCTAAGCCAATAGGCAAAGAGAGCTGGAGAGAAAGGAAAAAGAAGAGTAAAAGGAGGGAAAGTCTCGGGATTTATATAGTTTTTGGGATCTTGCTATCGGAGTCATGCGCTTAGCCGGATTGAGTCATGAAGTTCAAACAGTAGTCATGTTTGCAGTGTTTGCTGACTCACTCAGCCTTGTGGCCTTGTGGTATCAAGGATTTGCAGTGTTTTTGCACTTTTGGCCACGTGAGCAGTCATTGCCCAGTCACGTGGACCGTTTGGCAACCAGACTACTATATGTTATGTATGTACCTAGGTACATACGAAGTATGTCCCGCGTGCCAAGCCAAGCAAGCTCACAGGCGATCATCCATCCACCTCGGCCCGCTAAATCCCTACCCAAAGATTCCGGGGAAATCATATTCTATTGACACCACCATCACACGTCAACGCCGCAAACAATATACACCAAGGTATAAAGATGCGCGCGCGGATGTAGCATACAGCGCGCATACCTGGCGCTAATTTACACATCATACCATGTCTTTCGATCCTTCTCACAATGTTGCCGAGTGCCCTTTCTGCGGAATCGCTGGTGCATATGCGCCGGCGCCGCCCACAGCGCCAGTGGCCTTCGATCCCGACCTTGTTGCACCGTCGGCGTTTGTGGTATTGAGCACGCCGCTGGTGATGGCGTTTTTGGACATTATGCCATTGAGTCCGGGGCATTTGTTGGTGACGACCAGGAGGCATCACGCGAAGGTCTCGGACGTTACGGTGGAGGAGTCGAGAGAGCTTGGGTATTGGCTGCCGGTGCTGAGCAGAGTATTGGCGAAGACTACGGGAGTTTGGGATTGGAATATTGTACAGAATAATGGTATGTTTTTGCAATGCGTATTGCACTTGCGATTGGCAGTTTCGAGCTGTTATGTCAAAATTCGGAGCCAGGAGACTAATTTTATCATAGGTGCTGCTGCTGCACAAGTTGTGCCTCATGTCCACTTCCACATCATCCCTCGCCCAGCATTGACACCGGAGCTTCGCAATAAGAGTTTTACCATGTTTGGAAGAGGCCAGAGGAGTGATCTTGATGAAGATGAGGCGGCAGAATTGGTGGAGAAGCTAAAACGGGAGCTTGCAAAGGAGGTCGGCAAGGCCAGAATCTAATTCTCGACGTGGTATGGTAAGTTAGAGGAGAAGGAATACAACATCTACCATGACGTGTGATGGAGGCTAGACATTTCATGTCCGCCTGTTGCCTTGAGTTTGTAGGGGTTGGGAAAGTCGAGATAACTGAGAGGTATATATAGATGCTCGTTTGTATAGAATATAATTTAGCGTCTACCTCATATCAAAGATATTCAACACTTTCAAGTAGATTCAGATATTGCATTATGCTGATTTCATACGGTAGTGAATGAGTGATATTTGGTACAATATGACTCGAGGAGAACAAAATAATTCTTAATGAATAGGGATTCGAGTTATAATTTTTATTGTAATTTGTCAGAGAATCTGAGAAAATATAATGAAACCCCTATCTGCATAGAATTGAGGCGCAGAAAATAAGCAACATGTTACATAAGCCATATGACAGAACTCCGATTATATCATATACATATCATATATGATATATGTAAATATTTACTATCAAAGAGAGGTTCATATTGAAATCCGGATCAGCATGAGATTTGATCCAAGCCGGCCACAGTTTTGAATACTGGCACGCAAATCAAGGATCTCCATTTCGAAACTATTATCCACCATTATAATCTACTCAACACATACTCCAATACAGTTAATACAACGATCAAAAGTTGCAGTTGGTAACCATGAAAATATCCACAAGTGGCCCAGCGAGTCTCAGCCTTGTCCCTGTCCGAGGCTGACCCTCGCCGCTGATTGGAGCCTGCCAAGTCCATGAAGTGCAAGGCTGACGACGACCCCGCCAGGCTTCCCCTCCAACTCCCAGCTTCATCTATATCCTCTCCTCCTTCGATCCCACCACCCAACCCTCTCCGCAGCAATGACCACGCCCTCACCCCCCTTTGCCTTTCCCCCCTTCCACTCCTTCCCCCCCTTCTACACCCCGCAGCCCTCTCTCACCACCGAGCACTCGCGCCTCAGCAAATGGTCCGCGCTGCTGCTCTCCTACAGCCGACACCATCGCATCCACAAGCTCGTCCTCGTCGACGCGCTGGACACCGACGTCTTCCACAACAAGACCATAAAGCGGCGGCTTGGGCTGGCCGATGCCAGGGACGTGCTCGAGTTCATGCGCAAGGAGGGGCGCGCGGAGTGGGTTGGCGGCAAGAGGGAGAGGGACGAGGGGAGAGAGGCCGCGTGGGTGTATTGGAGGACGCCGGAGGAGTGGGCGGCGTTGGTGTATGACTGGGTATGTTTTGTCGGATCTATACTGCCTTTCGGAGGGTTGCGCGCAAGGGGACGAGAGGAGAGAGGAGAGAGGAGACGATAGAGTGGAGGAACAGGGCTGATAGGCTATAGGTAGATGAGACGGGCCAGAAGAACACGGTGCTCACGCTGTACGAGTTGATCGAGAGCGAAGCGACGATATCACAGGAGTTTCATGGGATTGATGTGGAGCTGTTGCAGAAGGCGATGCAAGTGCTGGTGAAGAGGGGGAAGGCGCAACTGTTTGGGCAGGAGGACGAGCAGGGCGTGAAATTCTTCTAGGTCACAATTACAACAGGAATTAGGCGTCTAACAGTTTGGGGTGGGAGCTTTTCGAGGTTTGGGAGCACTATATACGACTAACAACTCACAACACACCAAGTCCTGAAGACAAGAAAGTCGACATTGGATACAATCATCATGTATCGGATTAATTCTTCTCAACTTCATTTCCCATAAACAGCAAAACACCGACAATGACACCGTTCGTATACCCGCTGAACTCCGAATATCCATATCAACAATACTCTTCCCACGGCCTACTTGGCCAAGTACGCATCTCTCCACTTAATCTCCTGGCTCATTGCCGTATCCAACAACCACTCCGTCAGCACAATCCGCGGCACATGTCCATTATCCCTCGCCATCTGGCCAAACTTCGGCCACAGCGCCTTGTCCTTCGGCGTGGTGCCCGTGAGGAGATATACCGCCTCCTCCTCGCCATCTTCTCGCTTCCTTAAGGCCCCAGCTCGACCTCTGTATACCGAGAACTCGCCGCCGTTAGCCTCAACGATGCTCTTGTAGGTTTCGGGACCGTTGGGGATGCCTTCGGCGCAGTAAACTGCTATGCCGCGGAGGAGGCACCGAGAATTGGCTTTGGCGCGCTTGACGACCTCGGCGAGCTTGATGTTGAAGCGCTTTTCGTTCGCTTTATCTTGGAGGATGAAGGAATTTGTCGAGGGCATGGATGAGGATGAGAGGCAGGTATCAATGAATTTAGAGTTGAGGATAGTGACGCCGTTGGCTAGAGCGCACAGGAACTTCTGTGTGCGAACCATGGTGGGAGCGGCGAGGTAATTGCAAGTGCTTGGTTCTTGTACAACGAGAATTCCCAAGTCTCGCAGCTTTTTCTACAGAATGAGTTAGCTTAGATTTAGCCTAGGATAATACCTCAAACCTACCCTATCACTCTCTTCCTCTTTTGGCGCATTCACCCATCTGGTATAACCTGTAATCAGGAGTCTCATGTGTGGTGGTGGCTTGCTTGTCCTAGGCTTCTTGCTCGCACGCCCCTCCTCTTCAGATTCCGCATCAGCTTCCTCCTCAAGGACGCTAGATGCTCTTCTCGTGCCCCTTTCCTTGTCTATTTGATCAGCCGCACGCTTTCCACCCCAAACACCATTGCCAGAGCGCTTCTTCTCTTTCTCATAGAGTGCGATGTCAGGAGCTTGTTCCTGGAGTCTGGATAATGCTCGATCCTTGGCTCCACGGCTGCTTGCTGATGATGGCGTCTCATTTTCTTTACCAGTACCTCTTAGTCGGCTAGTGAATGGTGTGGATAAAGCATGAGCTGTCCGGACTGGCGCAGGAGTTGTAGCCTTCTTTGTTTTGATGATGGCAGGAGGAAGTTCTGGCTCAGCGTCTGGCATGTCAACCTCCATCACTGAAGCGTCTTCTGGTTCAGGGGCTTGAGAAACGGCAGCATTACGATCCTTATTTTTCATGGCAGATCTCTGCTGTCTCACAGACTCCGGGCTGGTAACATCAAACGGGAAGTAATTGCGCTCTAGGATAGCCTGGTCAAACTGTGTCTGGCCGATAACTTCGCCCAAGTTTGTCCGAGATGGGAAATGCGTATATCGAGGATTCGTCAGACTTTGCGCTTTGCATTTCGCATAACTCTCCTCGATCCACAGATGATTAACCATGGCAATGCCCCAGTCTTGAGCGGCGTCGCATTTCTCACTGGCCTTTCGTGCCGTAATCAGATGGGTATTGTCCTGCTTCATGCTCTTGGTAAACTCGCCGCCGGCACAGGTAACAAGGTTCTCCAAGTATATACGTGCCTCTCCACCATAGTTGGAAAGGGTAATTTTTGTATCTTTGAATCCTTCAAGCGGCTCTCGAGGAATCGGATAGTGTAAGAGTCGTCGAAAAGGCGAGGTCCATTCGTTATAAGTTATGATATAGAATAGCCATGAAAGATTTCCCACGTCCTTGCCCGTTCGAGAAGCTGTAATATAATCCTTGCCTTCACGGTACTGACAAACATAAATATTTGCTCGGTCAACAGTGGTAGTCATCGAGCCGCCGCCTCTGATGATAAGGTCTTCAAGAATGCCCCGGAGACGGCTATTGAGATTCAAATCTGCTGCTAGCATAACCCTTCTGTCATGAAAAACATGGAGTTTGCGAGCATCCGGAGAGTCAACAGGATGTGGAAGATAATCAGGTCGTGGTGCAGTGGCACCAACCATTTCAGGTGTCGAAGGCACAGCGACAGGCTCTGTTAAAGTCATTCGAAGAATCTCGGGATCTGGGAGTAAATAGGGCCTCTCGTCAATACGTTTACCCAGCTTGAGACAATCATCGAACCAGTGAGGCAAGACGACCTTGCATTTCAAATGTTTATCTTTCGCCTGCTTGCACTTGGGATGATCCTCAGTCAAAGCGACTATGTGCGTAGTTTGTCTCGTCAGACTGCTTGATTCTTGACCACCCATGGCCATGACGGCTCCAACGATGGCATCCTTGTCGCCATCTGGGATATCGGCGCAAGTGACCGTAACCCCGGAGAAAAATAGTTTTGGATCGGGAGTGTATGGTCGTATTGGGGCGAGCTTATTCTTCAGAAGTGATACTGCGATCCAATTTGGCGTTACAACGGGAATCATATGGTCGCATGCGGTGGTGTACTGAGGGAAATCTGAAGTCGCTGAGATAATATGTGTGACCTCGCTGATATTGATTTTTCCGTCGGCCTTCAGTTCTATCATTGTTGCTCCATTGCCCTCGAGAGTGAGTTGTTGCTATACATATGTGAGTAAACGTTCAATGGCCTATAGAATACGCTGAAAGCTCTTACCTCTCGAATCTGGCCAGCAGTCAACTCTTTACTCGGGACGAGGGAGATGTGGCATCCATCAAAGAGCACTGGCTGTGAGGCTTCATTAGCCATGACGGGCAGTTTCTATAGTCGAGATCCTCGAATAAGGAACCAATGGGCTGATATGTTGATGTCGGCGATACTGGCAAAGCAATAAGTCGTATATGTTCGAGATCTGCACAGTTGCACTCGAATCAGCCTCCGACGCGTCTGGCAGACGCGACCAAAAACACGCTAAATAAGAATACACGTGACGTGATATGGCCATTTACGAATCGCGATAAGGTTTGCCGATAAGAACCCCATTTTTGCGGGGTAGCTACCTGAATGCGAACAATCACGTGAGGTATGAGAAGATGAGAACAATTGCTAGTCTAATATCACCTTTCAATAGTCCCCCTTTATAAATTATCCAATTGCATTCCTATCTGTGTAAAGAAGTTAGAATAGTGAATTTCAAAAAGGGACTTTCTAGACTCTATGATGGTTAGTGGGTCTTATTTCTTAGGTAGCGATTACTGATTAGTATTCCGGAGATATGCATCAATGTACCAAGGTACCAACGTACAATGTACGATGTACCAGCCTACTACGAACCGTGGACCGAGGCAGCGACGGAATATGGGGTATTCCACCCCCGACTGACAGCCATTATTCTTAATCCTTAATATAAAGTCCTCAATATAGAGTATCTCGGAATTTCCGCCGTCTCTGACATGTTAAACTGATATATGTATGACCTTGTTAACGAGGTGTAAAGTCCAATTCCTCCCTCGACGCTCGGCGCCATCATATTCTTCTGGAAGTCTCTTAAGTCTTTAAGGTCTTTAAAATAGAAAGATATCATCAAGATCATCATCATCATCACCAACATCTGCCATCATGTCGACGTCTAATTTCAAAATCAAAGAGCATGTGGTAGAAGCTCAGCATATCCGCGAATATGCAAGAGCAACATTGTTCTCAGAAGAGGAGGTTTTGCACCTGGCCGTCAAGCAATATATCCCATTAGACAACCCAAATCCGCAACCAGGAGATGTTACCATCATCGGAGCACATGCCAATGGATTTCCAAAAGTGCGTATTTGCTTTTCAAGGTCTCGGGAATCATAACTAACGCTTGATTAGGAACTCTATGAAGCATTGTGGGATGAAATCTACCTCCGCGCCAAAGCCAACAACTTCCGTATCCGCAGCATCTGGATCGCCGACGCCGCCCATCAAGGCCAAAGCGGCGTCCTCAACGAAAACAAAATCGGCAATGATCGTAAGCCCCTCCTCTTTTTTCTCAAAGCTTAATTCTCAAATTAACTGGCATTCAGCATCATGGATGGATAATCCGCGTGACATGCTTCACATGATCAACCACTTCCGCAAAGAGATGCCGCAGCCTCTAGTTGGCATCGGCCACTCCTTCGGCGGCAACAATCTTGTCAACGTCTCCCTCATGCATCCCCGTCTCTTTGCCACTCACGTCCTCCTCGACCCCGTCATCGCCGGCCCACCATCCAGCACCGGCGGTGGCCTCACCCAAGCCTCCACCTTCCGCCGCGACCTCTGGCCCTCCCGCGAGGAAGCAATCGCAGGCTTCAAGAAATCCCCCTTCTACCAGGCCTGGGATCCGCGCGTCCTCGACAGCTGGAACCAATACGGCATCCGCAAGACCCCAACAGCAGTGTATCCCGATGTAAAAGACTCAGTAACACTTACCACCACGAAGCACCAGGAGGTTTTCACCTTCTTGCGTCCCTTGTATCCCGACCCGAACGATGCGCCCTTTGACGAGGTGACCAAGATCTCCCACCCTGATGTCGACCCCATTATCCTGGCTTCTCACAATTTCTACTCCCCAGCTCCCTTCAACACGCTCTCCCAGCTCAAGCACCTGCGTCCCAGCGTCCTCTACGTCTTCGGCGGCATCAGCAACATGTCCTCGCCGGCGCTCACGGCCCAGAAACTCGCTCTAACAGGCACTGGCACCGGCGGCTCCGGCGGTGCGAAATTGGGACGCGTGAAGGAGGTCACGCTGCCAGGGATCGGACACCTGATACCGATGGAGGTGCCGGTGATGACGGGGGAGAATGCCGCACAGTGGATTGGAGCGCAGATGGAGGTATGGAGGGCGGAGGCGGAGAAGTATGCCCAGTGGAAGAAGAAGGATGCGCTGAGTAGGCAAACGGTGAGCGAGGAGTGGAAGAAGAGGATAGGCGGCGATCTGAGGGCGAGGAAGGATAGCCCTGCAAAGTTGTAGGGAGGCGATATAAATATTGGAGCATAGCGTAAATAGATATAGATCTGTGTATAGTTTATAAGCGAAGCAAGCAAGCAAGCATTAACCAGATGAAAACAATCCGCATATTCAAATTTAGATTAGGACATCCGCAGGATTATTATTCATGTTCATCGTCATCATCCGGAGGAACCCAAACTCCCACTCCTTCCTTCTCGCCCTTCATTCCCTCGCCCGGCTGTACCTTCAACACCTTCTGAAAGTAGCGATCCGTAACCACTAGACGCGGATTGATCCAGTCGCCTCTCACATTCGGCAAGACCTTGAACTCCACCTTCCATCTCGACAGCGGCAGGAGCTGCACCGTACTGGCTTTTGTGCCCGAGAACGCGAATTTGTCGCTGGGCTCCATGACTACGCTGAAAGTCAAGAAATGCATCGAGGGGTTCTCGATCATGTAGGAGAGGTCAAGTATGTAGGGAGCGCTGGCGGGAGGGCAGTAGGTGACGGAGGCGAGGACACGGGGCTCGCTGGACGCGATGAGGAGGCGGGGGATAGCGAGGGTGGAAGTGTTAGATGGCGAACCAGGCAGTTCTCGCCGCCACGTTATTCGAAGGGAGAGATCCAGTGATGCAGAGCGTCTGTCATCAAGACTTAATTTCTGCGTCAGCACGTCAAAGTGGGATTCTGCCAGCGCTTGGGGCTCGATCGGCAGGGCGAGATTAGTATCGGTTAATGTGCGGTTGGTCGTGCAGGTTACGCCACCATTTAGAGCGAGGATAGAAAGGTTGATATCTTCGACGACGAGGATTTCCCGCGCGAAGGAACAGTAACGGGCTGTAAGAGACCATTTCTGTGGGAGGCCCAAGGCGTTGGTTTCGGAGGATGGGGAGCTTTCGTCTGCATTCGGGTCGAAGAAGCTGGGCCAAGTCCGGGAATCGAGACGTGGTGAGAAGTCGTAGTTTGCTTCGAAGGGACTGCCGATGTTGAGGCGGATGGCAGATGTTCGGGAGATGGGGGTGTCTAGATCCGAAGAGAGGTTGTATTTCAGGTGTAATGTGATCTCATATGTCGCTTGGAGGTGTACTGGCTCTAACTCGAGGGTAGCTACAATGGATCCCGAACTGGGCACTCTGCCGAGTTGGGTGTGTGCTGGAGTATCATCTTCCGCTGGATATTTTATATCTAACTGCGGTGCACTGGGTATGTGAACCTTGAATGGTAAAGGAGGATTGCCAGCCAAATCGTTGGCGATTTCAATCTCCAAGTTGGCAATCGATTCTTCATCCTCACCATTAAAGATGTCAAGTTCCAAGCTGATAGTCTCATTTGTGTAATATTGCTCCTTTAACGACAGGAATCGAATATCCATCTTCGGTGGCTTCGGCAGTATAACAATTGAATGTGGATCAATTCGTACTATCCGCTTGCGTGTGGGCTTCTGGATCCACCATATGTCTGGAGTGGCAATCTTGTCAAACCCTATGATATAGTCTAGGTCGAAAGAAGGAGCTGCCATAGCAAACGTTGCTGACAAGGCCTTCGCTTTTCCTGGCTCCCTCAATGGACAACTAAATTCAAATACACGAGTCTTTCCGGGCGAGAATATAAGGTACCCTTCTCCGATAAGAGGATTAGGCCGGGAGCTACGCCTTGTAGGTGTAGACGGTGTGGATGTGCCTCCAGGCATGCTATGCTCTTCTCGGAGTGGTATTATGCTGAACAATGTGCCGTCTGGACGAACTTCAATATCAGGTCTATCGCCGTCATGGCGAATTGTCACAGGCTTTAGAGCCCCTTCGAAAAATATCTTTATGTCGGTCATGGATACAGGGGCCGAGTCCTTTGACGCGTAGGACGTGACGCTTAACTGTGCTTTGCATGGCTCGCCAACCTTGCCTTCACCCTGATCGAAAGCAAAGGTTGCGCACAGGAACGAATGTATATCTCGCTCACGGAGCACTACTGCTGGTTTGCCTTTTACATTGTCGACGTCTTCAAGGGATTTCGTGATATCATGCGCCTGGCCCTCCTTCTGTGAGAATGCTAACATCTATTAGCATGGCCCGTAATACTGTCGGTGCACAATTCTACTCACTGCTGTTCATAAGCTCCCAATCCACAGCAACCACTGCACCGCCATCTCCAACCTGTGCGCCGACTTTGCGCAGCAGGGTTCCGACCTCTTCAGTCAAGTCCCACCATCCTTCCCTTCTCCAGGACATGCCCTGCCATAATGGTCGCAAGACTCTCAGGGCCTCATCCCAAGCTTCCAGCCGTACATACTCATCAGCTAGCTGTAGCTTCGCTGCTTGAGCAGAGCGCAAGTATCCTTCGGACTCGTGCTGTAGAATCGCTTCTTTCAAAGATGCGATCGTCGAGTCCATGGAAGTAGCTTCCGATGGGGATGAGGAGTCCGACATTTGCGACTCAGGATATGCGTGAATCCTGAGGCGCTTCTAAAGCCTCCATGGGCAACCCGCGCCGTTGATATGCAAGATCTGGCGGATGGAATTGGACCTTGAATGTTGAAGCCGTATGCTTTTCCCTCAAGCAAGCAAGCCGTAAAGGTTACTCTCGGCCTTTGGGGTTGTAAGGCCCAAAACGGCTAGCGCGGCACCGGGCAGTGACGCTGTGCGGCAAATGCCGCAACCCAAAGGCGGTGTTCCTGAGAGGCTGAGAGGCCCTTGGGTTTTCGCGCCATCCATCTCCCAAGACCAGCGAACTCTCCTTATGAAGGAAGTGTCATTCTCTTCGTTCTCTCCAGTCTATTTGGACATATATGCGCGCAAACTCCATTTTGATAGACCTCACCCCAACTCGAATCTTTTATGCTCTCAAGGAACCTTGAAACGGCTGTCGGCTTAAATCCCCTCGAAATCCGGTTTCTTACTCTGCGACGGTCACTTGCAGCTTCCTGAGTTGCCCTTTTGCTTTGGAAGCTGCTCCGCGACGGCGACTGAAGTACGACGGTAGCTGGGCTGCAGAAGTCACAATCACACTCATCACAAGGAAGGAGCGATTGGACACCGACAACATGCCCACACAACAGGAGTTGATGATCGCCCGGCTGGTGGGGGATATGAAGAGGGCAGTGAAGCGCAGAGCCGATGGTGAGCATATATATGAGATGGATTTCATATCCATACGAGCATCTGACAGGAGTTTTCTTTCACAGAATCGGATTCTGAAGAGGAAATCGACCAAATCACGAATCGAGGCAATAAGCTCAGAAAGAAGGCCAGATATGTCCACGAGGGTCAATTGGCACTGCCCAATGGCCCGCGAGTTTATAAAAAGGTAACAGAGACGATATTTTCCGCCTAGGGAGTTCTTGTATGAGTACTGATGCGGGGCGCAGACAATTACATACAACGAGCACTATACTAGAGACATCATAAGTGAGCGACCACCACTCTTCGACGAGGACGGTTACGAGATGGATAGTGAGGACGATGAAAACGGCGAGGCCTTAGCAGCCGCAAATGAATTTTATCCCTATAACGATGTTAGAATCGAAAGTGAGATCCCCTCTAATCTACTAGGGAGTGAAGCCTCTAACATTCCGCAGAACTTCTTGCCCCATTGACAGCAGCCGGCGACCTACCCAACCACCCAACACTGTCACGACCATTTACTTCAAAAACACTCACCGAGCTCACGAAGCATGCGCGAGACATGATGCAGAAAGAGAAAGCTTCTTTATGGCGAATGAAGCATCTGCTGACGAAGTTGAGTGGAGATCACACATGGATACCTACATCATTACTCGAAACACCAAACGACTTAAGCTTTTTTAGCGATGGACGAAGTGAATATCGCATACATCTCCTCGAGAAGAATCGATTGGAGAATGACGAAGTGGATGCGGAAGTCCACGAGAATAATGCTAATGGCGAGGACACTGTCATGAACGGAACTACAGAGACTCAAGCTGAGCCTAGCGCGCCAGTACCTGCACCAGATACCAAAACGACTGAAGACGACGTGGCAATGGTTGATGTCCCACATCAGGACAATACGGATCAGGCAACTGCCCTTACAAAAACTGAGTCCAGTACTGGCACCAGTGGAGCACCTACTGTAAATGGTGTGTCCGAGGCAGCAGGAGCTAGTAACAGCAGCGCAGAGCCTCGTAAGCCCGAATCCGCGCAAAACACCGATGGAACATCACAAGCCAGCACAGCCGGGGCAGCACCGCCGACAAATGCAGAGCAGCTTGCTGAAGACGAAGCCGAAGTAGATCCGGATACCACCCTCGTCGATCCCGATGCGCCGCCTGAAGACGAAGCCGAAGCAAAAGAAGATGCAGACATTCCTCCGCCGCGACGCATGCGCACTCGTGCCCAAGCTCAAGCGGCATCCGACGATACCGTGCGCTCACGCACCCGCTCCCTCTCATCCGCTTCAAACGACTCCTTCGTGCACCCCTATTTTCTCGCTCCCATCTCCTCTATTCCTGACCCAGATTTCGGACTTCCGGCTCAAGAAGCCGAAGAGACGAGGAGATTATTACAGCTGTACATACAAAAACAGGAGGAGATCTGCAGGGGCAGCCAAAAACTGTATGACGGGCTGCTGACTGCGGATCGGCTGAGGGCCAAAGTGATGAAGTGGGCGAAGGCGGATGCGCATACAGGGGAGAATGGGATGAGTGATGGAGAGGACTGGTATGACGTCGAGGAGTGGAGGTTGGATGGTGAATTGAAGAAGGGACACGATGAGGAGGAGGATGCGGCTACGACTGCGAAGAAGACGAGGACGAGGAGACAGTAAGAAAAGACTCTGGCTGGAAACACGGCACGGCTGGTGTCGGATATGGAGTATGGCGTATGGTATGGTACATATGGGCTGGGGCTGGATCGGCTGGACTGCCAGACATTCACTCATGATAGATATGACGGCGCGAAATTCTTCCTATAAGTATATTATATTCGTTGCCATAATCCTCTATGCCTGTGCATTTGTTTGAAAACCGACTTTTGCTCCGTCCAGCGCCTGCAATGCACGTAGTTGATATCTGTGCTGTCCCGTTAAGCGCTCGCTAATGTTGAACTCCACCGCATGTAATTCCCTCGCCCATGTACAAATCCCATCAAATCTGCGTCTTAACTTACCTTCCCGTCTCTATCTCAACTCATCCGTCGCCGTCTCTATCCGCTGCCCGATGCCGCTTCTACCGATCTTCGGGGTTTCGACGTCTCATCACACCTTGTAGCCATCTCCACCAATAGTATTTATCGGATTCCAGAACCCTTAGTTCTTCTTCCCTCCTCTCGCCTTAGCACGCTCCTTCTCGCGCTTCTCATAGATCCCAGCGGTGAATGGATCCTCGAACCTCAACGCGATGAGATAGACCACCAGCACCTCCAGCGTCAACAGGACGCCGGCCGGCTTCCCAAACCAGACGGCGGTGCCCAAGAAGCTGAGGGTGCTGCCGTAATACATTGGCGCGTCGGTGACGCTGAACGGGAAGCGGGTGACGCGCTCCTCCATCAGGATGCCGAAGTAGTCGCCGAGATAGGTGCCCGTGACGCCCAGCGCCCACATGCTGGACAGCACGAGGACGTTGCCGGCGACGACGAGGGCCGCGGCGGCGTACTGCGCGAGCGGCGTCGTAAGGAGCGCGTGCGAGGGCTGCGACCGCAGCGCCGACTCGTAGAGGTAGTCGCGCAGGATGCCCAGGGAGAAGATGGTCACGGCGAGGATGTAGCAGCCCAGGCGCGAGTTTCCGCCCGCGAGCTTGGTGAGGAGCTTGTTGTGGTATTCTGCGGTTTGTTAGGAGGGAGGGACGGAGGGAGGCGGAGGGGATCGCTGGGCGGTGCTCGACGGACCTTGGCGGGCGGCGATGCTGGGGGGGGATTAGCTTGTGTCTGCAGACCGGAGGGATGTATGTATAGGGGTCTCTTACTTCCAGAAAATGGGGTTGAATGCAATGGCAGCGGCCGCGACTGTTGAGCTGTCAGTGTGCTCTTTCAACAAGAATAATTGCATGTGAATGTGATAAGGGGTCCATCCAAATATGCGTCGAGTCGAAAACATACCTGCGAGGCTCTTCTGGTCGAAGTCGACGAGGCCATTGGCCAATTCCAAGTATTCCGCCATGTCAATATGAGAATATAAGAGTGTTAGGAGCGGAGAGGAGACAAGAGGTGAGGTAACGTGAAGGTACTGTAGGTACGAAATTGTTGGAGATGCGTTGGCGACGGAAGGCGGCTCTGCTTTCGGCAGCTCAAGCGAGACCGGGAGTGGAGATGTGGAGACGATCACAATGACGTTAATGAAGCGAGATCTGGGGACGGGGATGCTGCACGGGACAGGGTGGGTGTCATGTGAATGTCACGTGTGGGTTAGGATATGAGTGGGACAGGGGAAGAGCCTCGCTTCTGTCTCATTCAAATACTTCGGACATGATGCATCTCCTATTATTTATTCCTATGGAAATCGAGAATCTCATCCGGCCAGTTTCCTGTTCTTTGAGGGAGAGAGCTATTGCCGAATCCTGCGATTTCCCCGTCAATTTCCGTATTTGGGATCTCCTGCTGAGAACCTTCTTCACTCGCAGATATGCAATGCAACGCGAGATCCACTGCCTTCACGCTACTTGCGAGATCCGCTCTGGTAGCTAGAATAGCCATTTCCAGAGTTGTAGTATCTGCTCCCATCGCCGTTGGAATAGTAGTACGAGCCATCTTATCAGACTGTTAGCAACGAAGGGGTTTCCATCACGTTGAAGCAGCAGTACTGCATGACTCCAAATGATGCGCGGAGCTCGAGCACTTACTGCTGTTGGAGTAATGGTACGCGCCGCCGGACGGCTGGGAGCGAGTATCATAGCTGTTGCCCTGTCCTTTCATGTCAGTCCCGAATCGCAGCACTTTTGATGGAGATCTAGTGAGGAGTGACATACCTGACTGTTTGTTCCACGACTAGTGACCGTATATGGCGTAAACGCACTTCCGCCTGATCCAGAGCCACTGGCTCCTGCTGAAGCACCCTTGCCGGCGCCAGAGCCTGAGTTGGCAGCAGAGGAGCTCATGTCTGTAGCTTTTCGTATTGTCTGAGTAGTGTGTGTGTGTGTATGTGGTGAGAGTATGGAGGATGGAAGTTGATGAAGGATGATGAAAGTTCAGGTCGAATGGTTTAAAAAGCCCATGAGATGGGTTTCTATAAAGAGCAACTTAACCTTTATGACGGGAATGTCGGGAGGTCTACAGGTGGACCATGGACTCTTGGCGGGTCTCTCCGTCAAACTTAAAAGCAGCTGAAGTCTTAAGAACGTGCTGGACGTTCAAATGGGTCACATAGAACATTTGACACTCTTCTCGCAATTGATCGCATCCACGCAAGGCATAATTATAAGTTGACTTTGATGCATTGTGAGCTTCATCTATTCCATCGAAGTCTATGCACAATCCATCCTGCCATCCATCGAACGAGCACAGTCAAGCCCAAGCCTGCTTATAGATGAAGATGGAAAAACCCTGGGAAAACCATTTTCTCCTCCAATGCCCATGCACAAACAAAAATAAAACACAATCTCCGGACCAGACACACCATTAATTTCGACAGTAGCGTCTCGGGATGTGGGTGCAAAGAATATTGGTGGAGTAGTCCAACAGCAAGTAGCGAGAAACCAAACGCCAGACGCGCCGCAGGCATGTACATAGACGCCAAACATATGAGGGTAAGAAACATGATGTGTGTACCATAGCCAAGCCAGTACCAAAAGCAGACACCCTCACAACCCGGTAGAATATCAGCACCTGAAAAGATCATTGTGACCTGGTCAGAGCAGAAATTGTGTCAAGGCGGGTGTCTCTAAGGAAATCCGTCTATCATTCGTAATTTTTCTTTCGTGACCCATCCAAAGTAGTGCTCATACAGCAGTAGCAGACATCGAGCAAAGAGTTTAGGTATGCTATATGATGTTGATGCTGTTGTTTATTGAGCAATGGAGTCTAATGGCTGCGAGATTTCGATGCCGAGCTCTTCGGCATGCTTCTTGGACCATTGACGGGAAAGAATTGATGCTAGAATTATGTCAGTAAATTGCCAAATGAGACTTGGGTAGATGGGCATACCTTTCAAGAACTTCTTGCTGGCATATTTCTTGAAGAAAGCCTCGTGTGTAACAGGGCGAGCCAGGTAGTCGACCATGAGTAGGAAAATTGGCTCGATTTCGTCTTCCGTGTAACCGGCGTAGTGGGCAAGCGTGGCATCCCAAGGACCTCTCTCGAGGATCTTGCGAGCCAAATACATGGAGGCAGCGGCGATTTGGCTAGGAAGATATACCATGAAACGATGATCCAGGAGACTGATCTCCATGAGATACTTGCCCAAGGTGCGAGTCTGGATATCATAGTTGTCGGCCTTAGAGATGCGTCTTAAGAAGTTCATTGGGTTAGGATAGCTCAGGTCGTAGTTGAGTGCTGACAGAACATAGCGCTCGGCACTGAGGATTTCAGCTTCGGTGAAACCATCATCGGCCACATGACGGAAATTCTGAACGTGAGGCGAGAGGACCTCCTCGTATTTGGAGGCAATGAACATCGCAGTGACTCCAACGAGTTGAAGACGATCGAGTTGGACAACCTTGGCAGACAAGAATCGGTCGAGGATGTTGACGGCAAGGAACAGAGTTTCGGGGAGAAGATGGAAGCGCGTATGGACCTCAATGAGCCAATCGACGAGTATGCCGCGCATCTTCCATTCCAGATCCTCTTGATGCTTCATGTACATAGGGTTTGGCATAGTTGCAACCTCAAGCTCCTTCAGATAATCGAAAATCTCATGGACATATTCGGCAACCATCAATGGATCATCAATATCCTCAGCATCGAGGTCAAGGACCTGCTCCTCTTCAATCTCTGGTGCTGCAACGTTCTCAACTGGGGCAATGACAACCCTGTTCTCGCTCGCAATCTCAATAGTACGTCGCGTCTCCTCGCTGGTGTGGAGTTTCTTTCTGGCAGGTTCCTCATCTTCTGCAGACGTCTCCTTGATCGAGAGGGAGCTTGCGCTCGAGGTTGTTTGTCTCTTCTTCGCCATGCCGCCGAGTACGTCTGATCCACTTGCCGTTCTCTTTAGCTCAGCGGGTGCCTTCTTGTTGTTGTCCTTTGACCCAAGAGCAGTCCTCGTGGAGCTGGTGCGAGTGACGTTCTTCTGGATTCCAGTTGGTTGTGCAGCCTTCGATACGAGCCCAACCTTTCCCAAGGCCTTCTTTCCATCAACCACCGTCTCGCCCTTTGTAACATTGCTAACGTCCCCCAATGCGGCACGCTTACGCTGCAGAGGCTGCGGGTTGCCATTGAGACCCGACTTCTTATTTTGAAGTGGCTTTTGGATGGCATTTTTCACGTCGTCCATGCTGAGAGCTGCAGCCTTGGCTCTGGTAAGTCTCGTCGTCCCGACATTCTCATCGTTCTCGTTCGTCGTCATCCGGGTTCGGAGGGTTCGGGCCTGGAAGTATTGGGTTAGCTGCTATGGACTCCAGGTAATATTATGGAGCTCGCATGGATTCTAAAAAGCTGGCAATACTGACTGCTGGAGGCATATCGAAGAAGATACAGCTGTATTCGCTTCGCCAAATGAGTTATATGAACCTACGATCGAAGTCAGCAACGCGTGAAAGAGATTATATAGCAATGGCGGCAGCATGCAAGACACGGCCCAGTAAAGGAATACGCGCCTTAAATAACGCGATGCAAGTACCGAAAACGAGCAGAAGCTGGATGGGATAACTTACAGTATGAAAGAAGAGTACCAGGACATAAACTCTGAGGAACTCGCAATGGGGTTGAGGATATATGTAGGGTGAAGATGGGTATTGTTGACGAGACTCGGAGGAGGCTGTAAGTCTGTGATGACGCCGCTACTGAGCGTTAGATAACTCAGTGCGTCAAGAAGATGAGGTCTCTAGCATGGACGCGGAGGACAGCAAGAATCGAGAGGAATAGAGGTGGTAGAGGTAGGATTAGGAGCTCTTGTTGTTGACGATGAATGATGAATGCAAAGGGAAGAAAGCACGCTGACCGAAGGTGGAGCTGGTGTCTCCCCTGCTTGTTTGTGATCTTAGCGCGTGGAATAAACGCCAAGATATGCTTGAGGCAACGCGAGATTCCTGACGCAAGGAGTCGAGAAATTTCGAATTTGGAATTTCGAAGACAATAGGCGTATGGGAGAAATAAAATTCGATTTATTTCGAGAAGGATGTAGGCGTAATATCACTCGTGTATTTGCGAGGATTCCTTCTCTGTTGAACGGATGGTGATAATTGATTTTGCTGGTTTGCAGGAACAGGTGTAGCGGGGATGTAAATTGAGATCACTCAACCTTGCATTAGAGCCCAAGCAAGGCGCGCGGAACAAGTAAACATAGCAACCGCAGGGCAACCAGACTAGTTAAAAAATGTACGCGATTGATTGGTCCAATCTCTCGACCAATTGAAAGCTTAGTTCATAATTCAATTCCGAGCTAAGAATTTCGAACGGGCCAGGAATTAACCTCAATGCCGACGACGAGGTCGAGTAGCCTCATATAGACCGCCAACGCAGCCAACGCATTTGATCAGGACGTCCACAATCGCAGGGACGGACTGCTCCTGCTCAAGATGTTACAACCCAGGCTGTTGCTGCGCTCGCAGACGCCGCTTTGCCAGACCCTGGCCTTGCGCCCTCGCCCTCTCCTTCCTCGCACCTATGCGACAGCTGTCGAACCACAACTCCCCTCCGAACCATTAGAGACTTTCACATCTACTTCTTCGTCTGCCGCCAGTGCCTTTGCACCTCCAGCCGTCGTGGTAGACAGCAATGCCAGCTTCGCGATGCGCACGTACAAGCCGCGGACGCCCGGTGTACGGCATTTGAAGCGAGCCATAAACGACCATCTGTGGAAGGGCCGGCCGTTTCTGCCATTGACCTTCCCCAAGAAGGGCCATGGAAAGGGAGGAAGAAATAATAGTGGACGAGTCACCGTCAGGCATCGTGGTGGTGGACACAAGAGAAGAATCCGCACAGTTGACTTCCTGAGAATGAAGCCAGGCCCGCATACGGTTGAGCGTATCGAGCATGACCCTGGACGGACTGCCCATATCGCGTTGCTCAACGAGGAGGCTACGGGTATCAAGAGCTACATTGTTGCTGCAGAAGGCATGAGAGCTGGAGATATTGTGCAGAGCTACAGAGCTGGCATTCCGAAGGACTTGCTCGACAGTATGGGTGGTGTTGTCGATCCGGGTGTGTTGGCTGCGAAGACCGCGTGGAGAGGAAATTGCCTGCCACTGCATATGATTCCCATTGGAAGCATTGTGTACAACGTCGGCTCAACAAAGGGGCGTGGAGCAGTCTTCTGCAGAAGTGCCGGCACCTACGCTGTAGTCATCGCGAAGGATGATGCTACCACCAAGGGCAAAGATAAATACGCCACAGTCAAGTTGCAGAGTGGAGAAATCCGCAAGGTGGATAGAGATGCATGTGCAACAATTGGCGTTGCCAGCAATCCTCATTACCAGCACGAGCAACTTGGTAAGGCAGGGCGTAAGCGTTGGCTCAACATCAGACCTACTGTTAGAGGTCTCGCCATGAACGCCTGTAAGTACCTTTCCTCTGGGTAGTGTCACTTGGAAATGCTAATGATCATAGGCGACCATCCTCACGGTGGTGGTAGAGGTAAGTCGAAGGGTAACGTCGATCCCGTCAGCCCATGGGGTATGCCCGCCAAAGGAGGATACAAGACGAGAAAGGTCCGCAAGCCCAACAAGTGGGTCGTCACCCCACGTGAGCGCAATGGCGGAAAGCGCAGGGTGAAGTAGAGAATTATCGGAATACGTATCTTCCTTCCTGTCTCTGGGTTATTACACTTCTGGACGATTGAAGAGTGACGTGGGTGGCCGTATCCAAGGGATGCTGTACAATTATGCATAGACAGGGAATGTCTGGGAGACTTGCATGGGGGCGTGAGTCATGGTTGAGCCTGATGTCCAGGTTCTGATGTTTGTACAATACGATATAGGATTATATACTGGCTTATTATCATCCTTCTTGCTTGATCTGAGGTACTTCAACTTGCACAGGATGCATCCGTTTGCAGGGAGACTGAGGCAGCATGCGATCAAGTGCTCAGAGGAATGCGAGGACTCCTGGAAACACCAATCGCATTGCTTTCCAGTTACCCACGTCATGGTGATCGTCATCAGGAGCTGGCTTCCCTGACGAATCTCGGGTTCTCCGAAGGGGACAGCGGGGACAGATAAGCTTTCAGGAATTTGAGAGGAGAGGGTGGAGAGATGGAGAGGCGGAGAGGTGGAGAGAGATCAGGGGGAAGCGGTAAGAGAGACCTGGACAGGAGTGACGACTCACGACTGTGGCCTTGAAGTCGACACGCACTGCGTTTGTAGGCCTTGGGGTCAGAGTCGGGGGAATGCATGTCCGACTCGCTTGACTTCCGATGGAGGGGAGTGAGACAGTGAGACAGCAAGACGCAAGACACGAGACATGAGACGGGAGCGGGAGCCGAGGAATAGTTTTGCCAAGATTTTACAGGGCTGAAGGCACAGAAAGACAAACGGTGAAAGGGGGGAGGGGAGAGGGGAGAGGAGAGACATTGGTGAAGTGCATGCAGTGGGAATTGTATGTACCTACATACAAAATAAGGAGAACCTCTGAAGGGCAAGTACTTCCCTAAAGTTGGAGAACTTCAACACTACTTTTTGCACGGTACATACATACAGTGTTACCATTTGCTGAAATCCGAACTCCGGCCGGACATCTTCAGCAGCTTGAAGGGTGGGTTGGAAAACAGAAGGCTTTAGATAGTAGGGGCTTCCTTTTCCTACAAATGTTGGAGTGTTGGAGACTGAGACTTGAAACTTGAACTTGCGAACAGGACGGGCCTGTCGTACGTGCTTGTACATATGTGCTGTATGTGCTATGTGCTGTGATAATGAGCCTCATGACTTTAATAGGTAATGATGGCCTCTTTGGGCTGTGTATGTACTGTACAGGTACAGTGTGCACTACTGTCGCATTATTAATCAATATTTGTTTAGATATTAGGATATTACGATATTAGGATATAATCGTCGGAACCAAACCTGAGCTCTGCTCAGAGTCGGAGGAAGCGATTTGAGACGCGGAAGCGAAGTGCGACACCTCACGAAAATGTAAGAACATGAACTTTATAGGTAGTATAATGAAAATATGTCACTTTACACTTAATTTAATATGAAAAGGTACTATATATAATTAAACTTTAAATGTC
>Ga0209512_1001676_pt1 | contig 26213 bp, 17 predicted proteins | sample frozenSSSSmetaG_FD_184142 | JGI IMG/M metagenome (GOLD analysis project Ga0209512, IMG submission 184142) | Glacier valley bacterial and archeal communities from Borup Fiord, Nunavut, Canada, to study Microbial Dark Matter (Phase II) -... | ecosystem: Environmental > Aquatic > Freshwater > Ice >...
ACGATTTCCAACTCACGCTCCACATTCAGGACGACGTGCGGGTCCTCCGCGATACCGGAAACATCTTCCTCACCAACATTCACCGCGTCTTCCTCGGCGATGTGCCCGAGCCATCGCTGGACGACGACGACCTTCGTGACTATTTCCTCTCGGATGCCTTTGGCGCGAAACCTTCCGGCAAGACTACCGACAGCAAGACCGACCTCGGGGAAATCGTCCGCGAAATCGAAGAACTCGCCGTCTTCAATGACGAGGCGCACCACATCCACAATCCCAAGATGGCGTGGTTCAAGTCCATTCAGGACATCCACCACAAGATGCTCCAAAAGGATTGCCGCCTCACCCTGCAAGTGGATGTCACCGCCACGCCGCGCCATGACAGCGGGGCCATCTTTGTTCAAACCGTCTCCGACTACCCGCTGGTCGAGGCCATCTACCAGAACGTCGTAAAGCATCCTGTCCTGCCGGATGCCGCCAGCCGCGCGAAACTACACGAGAAAAAAACCGCCATCTTCTCCGAGAAATACGCGGACTTCCTCGCCCTCGGCGTCGAGGAGTGGCGCAAGAGTTACGCGGAACACGAAGCTCTCGGCAAAAAAGCGGTGCTCTTCGTCATGGTGGACGACACCAAGAACTGCGACGAAGTCGGCGAGTATCTCCAGAAGATCTGCCCCGAGCTGCAAGGGGCTGTCCTGACCATCCACACCAAGAACAACGGTGAAATCTCCGAGGCCTCTTCCGGTAAGAACAAAGAAGAACTCGAACTCCTCCGCAAGCAGTCCAACGAGATCGACTCTTGGAAATCCCCCTTCAAGGCCATCGTTTCCGTTCTCATGCTCAAGGAAGGCTGGGACGTGAGAAACGTGACCACCATCGTCGGACTCCGTGCCTACGCTGCGAAATCGAACATCCTCCCCGAGCAAACCCTCGGCCGCGGCTTGCGCCGCATGTATTTCGGTAGCGACGAGCGTGAGACCGTTTCCGTCATGGGCACGCCTGCCTTCATGGACTTTGTGGAAACCATCCAGAGCGAAGGCGTCACCTTCGATCACGTGCCAATGGGTGCCGGAGCCACTCGGAAGGATTCGCTCATCGTCGAAGTCGATACCGAAAGCACCGACAAGAATCTAGCCGATCTGGAAATCCTCATCCCCAAGCTCAGCCGCCGTTTCCAGCGCGATTTCAAGGACCTCCATGATCTCGATCCCGCCAACTTGGGAAACAAGCGCCTGCCGCTGAAACCCTTCACGCCGGAGGAAACCCGCGAGATCGTTTTCAAGACAATGCTCGACTCGGCCATCCATCACACCGTCCACCTCGACGGCTCCGGTCCTGCCGACTACCGCTCCGTCGTCGCCTTCTTCGCCCGCCAGTTGCTCAAGGACCTCCGCCTCGTCGGCGGCTACGACGTCCTCTATCCGAAAGTGCGGGACTTCATGCGCGAGCATCTGTTTGACGCCTCGCCCGTGGATCTGGAGGATGCTGTCGTCATCCGGAATCTATCCGAACCAGACGCCGGGAAAATCCTCTACGATTCCTTCAAGGTTGCGATGAACTCTCTCACCATCTCCGATACCGGCACCACCCGCATCGAAGACTACATTCGTCTCCAGAACACCCGCCCGTTCCGCACCGAGCACCGGCCATTCCTCGCCGCGCAGAAATCCATCTTCACCAAGATCGTCGGCGAGGTGAATGCCGGTGGTTTCGAACTCGCCTTCGCCGCCTTCCTCGAAGCAGCGCCGGACGTGAAAGCCTTCACCAAGAACTACCTCGCCATCGGCTTCAAGTTCGACTATGTGAAGGCCAATGGCGACCTCTCCAATTATATCCCCGACTTCATCGCCCGGGATACGAAAGGCACCGTCTGGATCATCGAAACCAAAGGCCGCGAGGAACTCGATCTCCCACAGAAAATGGCACGCCTAAAACAATGGTGCGCCGATGCCACCGCAGCCGAGGAGAACGGCATCCGCTACGATTTCATTTACGTCGATGAAGACAGCTTCAAGAAACACGAACCAAAGACCCTCGCCGACCTCGCCGCGAGTTTCACGGAATACAAGCACTGAGCCGAATCATGCCAACCACGCCCGAACAATTTCAAGCGATGCTCCGCGCTCCAGAAGGAACGCGTCTCGAGTTCAAAGAAGCGAAAGGCACATATCCTTTGGAGGATCTCGCCAATTATTGTGTCGCATTGGCAAATGAAGGGGGAGGGAGGATAGTTTTGGGAGTGACGGATAAACGCCCCCGGAGCATTGTGGGTACGCAAGCATTCCCGGAACCCGGCCAAGCCGAGTATCAGCTTCATCAAGTGTTGCATCATCGCATTCCCGTTGAAGAATATTTTCACGAAGGACGACGCGTTGTTATCATCCATGTTCCCGCACGTCTTCCCGGAACCGCTTGGAATCACAAAGGAGCTTACAAGAAAAGAGCGGGGCAAGCCCTAGTGGCAATGGATGAAGCGGAATTGAAGGCGATTTTCTCGGAAACCGGCACGGACTTCACCGCAGAGTTGGTACCCGGCGCGGATTACGGAGATTTGCAAACCGAAGCTGTCTTCGAGTTCCGCAAGCGATGGCACCGGAGAAATCCGTCATTGAAAATCGATACCATGCCGCCGGAGCAGGCTCTCGCCAATGCCGAGCTCACCGTGGACGGAAGCATCACCTACGCGGCGCTGATTCTGCTGGGCAGACCCTCCGCCATCACCCGTCATCTCGCTCATGCTGAATTGGTTTTCGAATACCGCTCCTCCGAAGCATCCGGCCCTGCAGCGGATCGGGAGGAATATCGCGAGCCCTTCCTTCTCTATCACGACCGCCTTTGGAACAAAATCAACCTGCGCAACGACCGGCAAAGCTATCAGGATGACTTCTTTCGTTACGACATCCCGACCTTCGATGAAGTCGCGATCCGCGAAGGCATCCTGAACGCGGTCTGCCACCGTGATTACCGGCACGGCGGGTCCGTCTTTGTGAAGCAGTATTCACGGAGGTTGGAAATCCTCAGCCCCGGAGGGTTCCCTCCCGGCGTGACGGCTGAGAACATCGCCGACCAACAGAATCCCCGAAACCGGCGATTGGCTGAGGCTATGCAACGCTGCGGATTCATCGAGCGTTCGGGGCAGGGAGTGAACCTGATGATTGAAAATGCGATCCGCCAAACCAAACCTCTACCGGATTTTTCCGGTTCCACTGCGCATGAAGTCCGTCTGATTCTCTCCGGCACCGTTCAGAAGCCGGCCTTCATCCGTTTTATCGAGCGGCTCGGTGAAGACCAGTTGAGAGCCTTCGGCACCATGGACTTTCTCACTTTGGAGGCCTTGAGCCGTGGGCTTCATTTGAGCGATGCCATGAAGCAGCGCCTGCCGCGCTTGAAGGATGTTGGTGCGGTGGAGTCTCAAGGTAGGGGGCGTGGCATCCGGTATTTTCTCTCCCGCGAACTCTATGCTGAAATGGGCAGCCCCGGAACCTACACCCGCGAGAGAGGCCTCGACCATGAAACCAACAAGGCCCTCTTGGAACGCCACCTACAGGACCGCAAGGAGGAAGGGGCTCCGCTCGCTGATCTTTGCCAGGTCCTTCCAGCCTGCTCCGCCCGCGTGGTCCAGCGGCTTTTGCACGAACTGCTTGACGAGCACCGGGCCCACTTGGTTGGCCTCCGGCGCTGGGCCAGATGGTATGCGGAATCCTTTAAACCACCCGGTTTAAACCAAGAGCAGGAAACGCTTTAGAAACGACTGTTGAATCCAATAATCCTTCTTAAAATCAATGAGTTCTATGACTAATTTGAAACCCGTAAACATTCTTTTGGTCTTTAAACCCGGTTTTTAGGATCCTTTATCCCACCCACCGGCAATCATCCTTCTCTCCATCCACTTCCCACCATGTCCCGCCCCTCCACTGAACACTACGACCTTTCCGAGACCGAGAAGCGCGATCTCATCAAGCTCATCGAGCAGGGCAAGCCGCTGCCGGAGAAATACCGCTTCCTGCTCTTCGCCGACAAGCGCGAGGTGGAGCTGGTCTGGAACGGCAAGACCCGCGAGGTCTGCACCTCCATCCTGCCCTTCCAGACGCTCGAACACATCGACGAGCCGCGCAAAGAAGAGGGCTCAGGCGTCTCGCCTGAACTCTTCGACACCTCCGGCCGCCAGACCAAGGGCTGGACCAACAAACTCATCTGGGGCGATAACAAGCTCATCCTCTCCTCCCTCAAGTCCGGCGCGCTCCGCCGCCAGATCGAGGACGCCGGCGGCCTCAAGCTCATCTACATCGACCCGCCCTTCGACGTCGGCGCGGACTTCTCCATGGACATCGAGATCGGCGGCGAGACTTTCCATAAGGAACCCAACCTCCTCGAACAAATCGCCTACCGGGATACCTGGGGACGCGGCGCGGATTCGTTCATCGCGATGATTTATGAACGGCTGATTCTCATGCGGGATTTGATGCACAGCGAGGGGAGCATCTACGTGCATTGCGATTGGCGGGTAAGTTCTTACATCCGCACAATTCTCGACGAAGTGTTCGGCAGTGAAAATCACGCGAACTTTGTTTCATGGCTACGTGGCTCGATGGCCGGAGCAAAATCGGTTGGAAACCAGTTTGGGCGGTGCACGGATCACATCCTGAGTTACTCAAAAACGGATTCGAAGCAGTTCAACTACGTTTACATCCCATACACAAAGGAATACATCGATTATAATTTCACCTACACTGACGAACGAGGTCGATTTCGGAGACAACCGATCGGCACGCGAAGTGATGAATCAGTCAAACGACTGACCTCGGAAGGACGAACGCTGACTACGTCGTCCGGCAAGATCTATCTGAAACAGTATCTTCACGAAAGCGAAGGCGTGGCTCTCAGCGATTTATGGACTGATGTTCAAGACTTACGGCGAAAAGGGAGCATGTCAGAAGAAGACACCAAATACGCAACGCAAAAGCCCGAAGCGTTGTTGGAACGCATCCTCAAAGCTAGCAGCAACGAAGGCGATCTCGTCGCCGATTTCTTCTGCGGCTCCGGCACGACCGCCGCAGTAGCTGAAAAGCTCGGTCGCAAGTGGATCACCAGCGATCTCGGCAAGTTCGGCATCCACACCACGCGCAAGCGGTTGATCCAGGTGCAGCGGGATTTGAAGACGGCGGGCAAGCCGTTCCGCGCCTTCGAGGTGCTGAATCTCGGCCGCTACGAGCGCCAAGCCTACCTCAACGTTGGCGGGCGGCTCAGCGGGAAAAAGAAGGAACAGGCGCTCGCCCGCAAGGAACAGGAATTCCGGGATTTGATCCTCAAGGCCTACCGCGCCGAGCCCTTGGCGGACGCGGCGTTTTTTCACGGCAAGAACGGCGGGCGGCTGGTCGTCGTCGGCCCGATCAATCTGCCGGTCGGCCGGCTGTTCGTGGAGGAAGTCATCATGGAATGCCGCAAGCGCGGAGCCACGCGGGTGGACGTGCTGGCCTTCGAGTTCGAGATGGGCCTGTTTCCCGCCGTGCTGGAGGAGTCCAAGCAGAAGGGCATCGACATCGCGCCCAAGACGATCCCGCCGGAAGTCTTCGACAAACGCGCCGTGGAGAAGGGCCAGGTCCGCTTCGCCGACATCGCCTACGTCGAGGCCACCCCGCGCTATGACAAGGAGGACAAGCTCGCCCTCAGTATCGAGCTCACCGATTTCTCCGTCCACTACTCGCAAGGCCTGGTGGACTCCATCACCGCCGAGCTAAAGGCCGGAAAAAGCGAGGTCGTCTGCGATGCCGGGCAGCTCGCGAAATTCACCAAGGACAAGGATGGCATCGTCAAGCGCGAGGTGCTGACCAAGAAATGGACCGACTGGGTGGACTACTGGGCGGTGGATTTCAACTACGAGAGCCGCAAGGAAATCATCAAGATGGCCAAGACCATGGGCGTGGACGGCGAACTTCCCGGCGTGGTGGACGCCGCGTCCGGCGAGTTTCTCGAATTCGAGGAACGCTGGACAGGCGCCTACATCTTCGAAAACGAGTGGCAGAGCTTCCGCACCCGCCGCGACCGCGAACTGGAGCTCACCACCGTCAGCCACACCTACGCCAAGCCGGGCCGCTACACTGTGGCGGTGAAAGTCATCGATATCTTCGGCAACGACACGATGACGCTGGTGCCAGTGAATGTCGGGTGAGCGGACTTTCCCTCAAATGATTACCGAGCTTTCTTCGGTTTCACAACCTCCAAGGAACTGGACCTTCAGGAACAGGCAGGAATGCCTGTTTCACGCCGGTTGAAGATCCAACTACTTCTTGAACCTCGGGTCTTCGGGGTTTCCGCCGGAGAGGAGGTAGGCGTAGAGATCGAGGAGTTCGTCGGGGTTGAGGGCGTTGAGCAGGCCGGGCGGCATCATGGAGATGGGGTTGGGCTTGCGGTCGGTGATGTCGGCATCGGCGATGGTGGTCAGGGCGTTGGGTGCGAAGGCGCTGGTCATCACGAAGAGGTTGTTGTTTTCCTCGACGACGACGCGGCCGGTGAGGGTGCCGCCGTTTTTGAGGGTGATGATCTCGCTCGGATACTGGTCGCTGACGACTTTGGAGGGATTGATGATGTTCTCGGTGAGGTCGCGGACGGTGTAGCGGTTGCCCGCGCCGGTGAGATCGGGTCCGGTGTTGCCGCCGGTGCCGCCGAAGTGGTGGCAGTTGCTGCAGAGGATGGAGGTGAACATGGCTTTGCCTTGGGCGAAGTTGCGGTTCTTGAGGCCGGACCCGGCGAGGGCGACGATTTCGTCCGTGGTGTAGTTTTTACCGGGGCCTTTCGGCTGGATGACGGGCTCGACCTTGGTGGGGATGACGGTGGTGGCGAGGGTCTCCAGCGCGGTGCGTTCGGCGGGATCGGTGACGCAGTTTTTCAGGGCAAGGTCGCGGATGTTATCGAGGAATTTCCTGAAGCTGTTGCCGCCGTTCCAGGGTGCGGTGGTTGGGAACCAACTGAAGTAGGTTTTCCGCAGCTCGGGGGTCCAGCCGACGGTAGCCTCGCGGAGGACGTTGGCGTAGAAAATTGCCTGGCGGTTAGGATGGCTGCCGTGCATGCCCTCGACGGCTTTGGAATAGCGGTCGTTGCGGGAGAGTATGGCATCGCTGGTGAGGGTGATGTCCGAGTCCTGGACGGTGGCGAGCAGCGGCACGGTTTTGGCGACGATGGTTTTCGAATCGAGGGAAACCAGCAGCGAGGCCAGTTCGCGGTTGATGAGGGCGTCTTTGTTAGGAAATGACGGGTCGAGGCGCGCGGCGATTTTCTCACAAACTGCCGGGGCGGGTTTCCCCATGCGGATGACGGCGAGCTGCCAGGCGCGGAGGTAGGGCAGCTTGAGTTCTTTCGGGAGCTTGGCAAAATCGAGGCGGCCGAGTGAGACGAAGATTTTCGGTTGGAGCGATTTGTCACCGACACGGGCGAGGGCGATGAGCGCGGTGATGGACGCTTCCGGATCGGTTTCGGCGAGGGCGTTTTCCGCCCACTTTTCCGCAGGTTGGCGCTCGATGGCGGAGCGGGCGGCGAAACGGATGAAGCGGTCATGGTTGGAGAGGTTCTTCCAGGCGAGCGCGAGGGCTTCCGGGCTATCGGACTCCAACAGATGGCGGAGTTTCGACTCGGGGGTCGGTTCGGTTTTCGGTGCCGGCGCGGTGGACTCGGTGCCGGTGTAGGTGACGCGGTAGAGCGCTGCCTGGCTTCTGCGGCCGCCGGTGGTGAAATACATCGCGCCGTCTTTTTTACTGATGATGGCGTCGGTGAAGGGCATCGCCTTGCCGGCGACGAATTCCTCTTTCTCGGACTTGAAGCTGGCACCGTCCGGCTGGTTGTGGATGGCCCACATGGTGCCGTAGGTCCAATCGAGCGCGAACATGGCGCGCTGGTATTTCAAGGGGAATTTCGCACCGGTGCCGAAGACCGAACCGGTGGGTGAACCCGGGCCGATATCGACAGAGGCGGGCAGGGAATCCTCATAATAGGCGGGCCAGCGGCCGGAACCGGAGCGCCAACCGTAGTCGCCGCCGCTGACGACGTGGTTGATGCGGGTGGGCATGTACCAAGGCGTGCCCATGTCCCATTCCATGTCGGAGTCGTAGGCGAAGAGCTCGCCATTTGCATCGAAGGCGGCGTCGTATTGATTGCGGAATCCACCGGCGAAGAGCTCGATGTTTTTTCCATCAGGGGTGGTTTTGCAAATGTATCCGCCAGGGGCGAGAATGCCTTTGGCGTGGCCGTTAGGATCCCACATGCGCGGCGTGAGGTGGTCCTCGCCCGTGGCCACCATGTGGTTCACCGCGATTTCCTTCGGCAACTTGGTGTGGTTTCCATCGACGAAAAAAATCGACTTGGCGTCAGGTGACAGGATGAGGCTGTGGACGCCGTGTTCGCTGCCGCCGTCGAGCGGGATGAGGTAGTCGGCCTTGTCGAACTGGTCGTCGCCGTTGGTGTCCTTCAAGCGCCAGAGGCCTTTGGCCTTGAGTTCGTTGTTCATCAGATAGAGGGAATCGAAGGCGTAGAGCAGGCCGTGCGCACCGCCGATGGTTTCGCCGCCGGGGCCGCTGGGCAGGGTGAGTGATTCGACTTTCACCTCGCCTTCGGTGCCGATGGCCGGGACGGTGACGCGGTAAATGCCGCCATATTGATCGCTGGCGATGAGACGGCCTTTCGGGTCTTCAGTGAGAGTGACCCATGAACCTTCCTTGTCGTTCGGGACGGTGTAAAGGCGCTCGACCTTGAAACCGGGAGGGGTCTGGATTTGTTCGGAGTCCGGGAGGGATGAGGCATCGTCGGATTTCTTAACGAGTGCCTTGCCCCAGGGGCCATCCCCATATTTGCCGACGACGACGGCGGGCTTCGACTCCTTGCTGCCGGTCGAGGACGCAAGCCAGTCCGGCCCGGTTTCGACGAGCATTGTTTCGCCGGGCTCGGCGGCCTTGATGGTGAGAGTGGCGACGAGTCCGGCAACAGTGCCTTCGTTCCGCGCATCAATGCGGATCTCATTTTCGCCGGGCTTGAGATCATCGGTGACTATTTGCTGGGTCGGCTCGTTCCAGTTGGAGTTTTCGGCGACTTTTTTTCCGTTCAAATAGGCGGTGGCTCCGTTGTCACAGGTGAAGTTGAGTCTGGCGTTTTTCACCGCGCCTTTGACGGTGAAGCTCTTGGTAAAGGTTGCTTTTTCCCCGTCTCTGGCGGTCTTGCTGGTCCAGATCCACTGGGGCATGGCGTGCAACGGGAGTGCGAAAAAGGCGAATGAAATGAGAAGGGTGCGGTGCATGAGCAAGGGTGGTTTTGCCCGGAATCAGGCCGCATCGAAACGCGACGACGGTTGCGGTTCTTTCGTCATCACGGCATGTGCGCGAGATTTTCCGGGAGGATCAGCGGATCAAATCGGTTAGCGCGGATTCCAGGGTGGTGAATTTGAAGCGGAAACCGTCGGCTTCGAGGGCGGCGGGGAGGGCGCGCTGGCCTGCGAGGAGGGCGCCGCCGAAGCCACCGAGCACGAGCTTCAGGGCGAAACCGGGGACCGGCAGAATCGCGGGGCGGTGAACGGCGGCGGCGAGCTTGCGGGTGAGGTCGGCGTTTCGCTCGGGCGTGGGGGCGGTACCGTTTGCGGGGCCGTGCAGGGTTTCCGAAAAAATGGCGTGGAGGATGGCGGCGCGGAGGTCGTCGAGGTGAATCCACGGCATCCATTGTTGGCCGGAGCCGAGTTTACCACCGATGCCGGATTTGAAAACGAAAAGGAGTTTTTTGAACGCCGAGCCGTCACGCCCAAGCACAATACCGATCCGGATGCGGACGACGCGGACGCCGAGCGACTCGGCCTCGAGCGTGGCTTCCTCCCAATCGCTGCACAGGTCGGCGAGGTAGCCGCTGCCGACGGAGGATTTTTCGGTGAGAATCTGATCGCCCCGGTCGCCATAGATGCCGACGGCGGAGGCGTTGACGAGGACTTTGGGGCGTTCGTCGGCAGGGAGGCGGCGGATGGCATCGACGACCCGGCCGGTGACGCCGACGCGGCTTTCGTGGAAACTGCGGCGCGTTTCATCGGTCCAGCGCTGGTCGATGGGTTCGCCGGCGAGGTTGATGACGGCTTGGTGGCCGGAAAAGTCGAGGGCATCGGGCTTCTGCCAGCGGTCCACTCCGGCGAGGGAGCCGGTCCCGGCGCGGCTGACACCCGTGCAGGCGACGCCTTTTTCCGCGAGCAGTGCGGGCAGGCCGCGGCCGACAAATCCCGTAACTCCCACAATCGCTGCTCTTTGGATCAAATGCATGACGCATCTTCGACGTTATTTTCCGCTGGTAAACCCGATTTTATCAGACGGGCCGCGCACCTTTCACCCTTTACTTCACCGGCGCGTGGTTTTCTTATCACGGCGATGCTGAAACTTGGCGCATGGATGATTTCACCGATGCTCTGCCTGCCGCTTGTCGCGCAGGAGGCACAAGTTCTCCCACCTGAAGGTCCCGTTCCGGCGGTGGACACGATCACGCCGGTGCCGGCGCCGGAAATCCCGTTCGGCGCGACTGCGGCCGCGACCGCACCGGCGATGCCGAAGGAGCTCAAGATCAACAACAAGGGCGGCTCGATCACGGGCGACATGACGACCGGCCAATTCCATCTCTCCGGGCCCGTGCAGATCGACGGCGACAACGGCCTGCAGGTGTTCTCGGACACGGCCGATCTCGATACGAAGGAAAAGAAGGTGATCCTGACAGGCAACGTCAGCGTCTATCAGGGAAACCTGATGCAGCGCGGCGAGCGGGCGGTTTATTTCTACGAGCGGAAATTTCTCGATACCAGCGGCCTGCGGGCATCGCTGGATCCGATCCTGCTGGAAGCGGGGAAATTCACGGCGGAAGAGCGCGGCGGGAAGCAAGTGCTGGTCGGTGAAAACGCCGGCATCACCACCGATGACGAGCAAGATCCTAACTACTGGATCCGTGCGAAAAAAACCACGATCTATCCGGGCGACAAGATCGTTTTCAACGACCTCCGCCTCTATGCGGGCGACACGCCGGTTTTCTGGCTGCCTTATCTGAGCCAGCCGCTCAACGCGGAGCTTGGCTATCACTTCCTGCCCGGCGCGCGATCAAGCTGGGGGCCGTTTGTGCTCAATACCTACGGCGTGATGCTCGGCGGCAAGCTCGATCCGAAGACCGGTGAAAACGAGGACGCGTGGCTGCTTTCCCGCTGGCATGTCGATCTTCTCACGAAGCGCGGCATCGGCACCGGTGTGGACCTGATGGACACCCGGGAGGAGAACAAGGACGAGATTTCCGGCTTCAGCGCCTACTACCTCCATGACCAGGCGCCGGACACCAGCCGCACCGGTGTGCCGCGCGGCTATGTGAACGAGGACCGCTACCGCTTCGAATTCAAGGATCGGCAGAAAATCAGCTTCCCCGATCCCGGCGCGGACTGGCGGCTGGATACAAACCTGACGTTGCTCGGCGACGCCTACTATCTCCAGGATTTTGATCCGGACACCTACCGCACCAATCCCGCGCCGGACAACACCATTGGTCTCTATCGAAGGGATGATGATTCGCTGCTCTCCATCTACGCGCGCTTCCGCATCAACGATTTCTATCGGGCGGACACCCGGCTTCCGGAGGTTTCCTACGATCAGGCGCGCGGTCCGCTTTTCGGCCTGCCGGTCCTGCATGAGGGCAGCACCTCGTTCGGTGTCATCGGCGAGCAGGCGGCGGATCCCACCCGCAGCGCGATCCTCGACCCGCTGGTGGGGCTGAAAAAATCCGATCCCGCGACCTATCCGCTGCTCAGCCGGCTCAACGGCTACGAGCGCCAGCTCGCTGAGGAGATGATCGCGCTGCCGCTCAACGATCCGCGGCGTGAGGCGATCCGCACGCAGCTCATCGATTCCAGCTACACCCGTTTCAATACCTATCAGGAATTCTCGCTGCCGCTCAAGATCGCCGGTTTCCTCAACATCACGCCGCAGGCCGGAGTGGGATACACCCGCTACGACGCGGTGGACGGACCGGTGCAGAACTCGGACCGCACCTCGCTTTTCGCGGGAACGGAGGCGTCCATGAAGTTTTCCAAGGATCTCGGCGGACATCGCGACTCCAAATGGGGACTGGACGGGATGATGCATGTTTTCCAACCCTATGCGAACTGGTCGCTCGTCTCGACGAATGACTACGATCCGATGGGCCCGCTGGTGGACCGCCTCACGCCGTCCACCCGTCCGCAGCCGCTGGATCCCACGCGGTTCACCGCTGTCGATGAACTCCAAACCTGGAACATCGTCCGCATGGGAGCGCGCAACCGGCTCATCACCCACCGCGACCAGCAGAGCTTCGAGTGGCTCTACGTGGACACCTACATCGACGCGTTCGTTAACGATCCCGCCAATGAGCGGAACTTTTCCAACCTCTACAACGACATCCGCTGGCAGCCGCTGCCGTGGATGGCTGTGGACTTGGACACTCAGTTTCCAATCGTCAGCAACGGCTCGGGCTTCAGCGAGATCGACACCCGCGTGCGTTTCCTGCCAACGGACTACATGGAATTTTCCATCGGCTACCGGCTGCTCACGAACCACCCGGTGCTGACGGATTCCAACCGCGTCGACCTGCAGACCTACACCCGCATCAACGAGAACTGGGGCTTCGGCATGCGGCACATTCTTGAAATGTCGGACGGCACGCTGGAACTCCAGCAGTACACCATCCACCGCGATCTTGGAAACTGGGTGGCCGGGCTAGGATTCAGCATGCAGGACAACCGGCTCGACCAGGAATACGGCATGATTTTCAGCCTCACGCTGAAGGAATTTCCATCCGCCTCCTTGCCTTTGCAGTTTAACACCGAATATTGAGCGCGAAATGACCACCGCTCCTGAAAAACTGCTCCACGCCCTGCGCTGGCGTTACGCCACCAAACAGTTCGACGCGTCGAAGAAAATCCCCGCCAACGTCTGGGACGCGCTCGAGGAATCGCTCGTTCTAACTCCTTCGTCGTTCGGTCTCCAGCCTTGGAAATTCCTCATCATCGAAAATCCAGAGGTCCGCATGAAACTTCTGCCGGAATCCTGGAAACAACCCCAGGTCACCGACGCATCGCACTACGTCGTCCTAACCGCCAGAACGGATCTAACCTCCGCCGACATCGACGAGTGGATCGAGCGCATGTCCGAAGTCCAAGGCACCGACCTCGAAAAACTCGCCCCGCTCAAGGGCATGATCGAAGGTTTCGCCCAGGCCATGAGCCAGGAAGAACGCCACGCCTGGAACATCCGGCAGGTTTACATCGCGCTCGGCCAGCTCATGGCGTCCGCCGCCTCGCTCGGCATCGACGCCTGCCCGATGGAAGGCATCAGCGCGTCCGGCTACGATCACGTGCTCGGCCTCGTTGGCAGCGGTTACGCCACTGTCGTCGCCTGCGCCCTCGGCTACCGCGCGGAGAGCGACAAATACGCGAACGCGCCGAAAGCCCGCTTCGAGCGCGACCACGTCATCCGCCACATTTGAAACGCGGTGGCTATTTCGCCGGCGGCGGCTCGATCCCGAGGATGGCGTAGACATTCTGGATCAGCAGCATGGCGATTTTTTCCGACACCACGCGCTCCTTGGCCTTTCCCCTAATGCCCACGTCGATGGTAGGAAACCGTATCATCTTGTTCGGGGTGGCGCCCAATCTCACGATGAGGCGGCTTTTGATTTCAGACCACCACCTACACATACGATGCCGCCAGCCGCCTGCTCGTCCACATCAAGGCTGATAGCAGCACCACCGCCTTCCATTGATGGCAAAATGTGCTACTGCGAGGACCCCAGAGAGAAGGCTAGACTTCATCACCACCCATCGACTGGCGTGCTGAAGTCCGCGCTCCAGTCCCTCACCTTCGATTGTCTGTTATCCGGGCCAAATTCCGCCGCAGTCGCACAAGTGGCCCCATTCAAGGATTCCACCTCCGGCGTTCGGCAGGTCTCGCTATTTCAAGAGGCTCTTCACGTTGTCTGGGAACTTGAATTAATCTGTACCGTCCGTGGCGAGGGTAACCACGGGCTGCGGACCAGCCAAGGGGAAGGCGAGAACATCAAAGTCGTAATTATCGTCGACAGCGCTCTAGCAGATGTCGTCAGCGAGCACGTCGCCGAGTCCTATTTTCCCCACTTCGCGACGATTCTCTACCTCCTCCTTGTGCAGGTGCTGCGCGAGCAGAAATTCACCCAATCAGAGAACACATCACACACTCAGCTTTCAACGCATCGCTTGGATCGCATCTCCCCAGGGGAAGCCCCAAGAATTTTACGAAACACCCGATGGAATTGCGAGAGCGACTGAAAGCCGGATTCGTAGGCGATTTCGGTGACGCTCTTGCTCGAGTTCAGCAAGAGTGACTTGGCGCGCTCCATGCGGACCTGGGTCAGGTATTCGCGGAAGGTCAAGCCGGTGGCGTGGTGAAAGATCCTGGATAGATGTCCTTCGCTGACACAGCAATGACGCGCCACCTCGGCAAGGTTGATATCGTCCACCAGGGCTCGTGACCGGATATAGCCACAGGCCTTGGTCACAGAGGGCGGCATCGCCACCTCGGGATTCACAAGCTGATCGGTGACCTTCAGTGCGATTTGTTTGGCGGCAAGATGGACGATTCTCTTATAGGCATCCAAAGTTTCCGATGGCATGACGGGCGTTTGAGAAAGCCAGATTTCGAGATCCCGGTCGTCAATATCGATGCCATTTTTTTTCAACAGATGCCGTGCCTTTTGAATCGCCTGTTGATTTGGAGGCTGCGGAGCGGTTCCGCCAAACATGAAATAGCCCGCCTTGATTCCGCTGATGTTCAGAGGAATCGCCGCCTCGCTGAGTCCCGCGTCGCAGAGCATGCAGGATGAATGATCCCCGGTGTTTGCAAGCAGGGCGTGGCGGGAGCGGACACACATCGCACGTCCCGCGTCAGACGCGTTCATCGCGGAGCACAACGGCAACCTGTCCCGCCGCAAATCATCGCCGAGTCCCAATTCATCCACGAACGCCAGCTTCATTCCGCTCAACAGTTCGAAATCACGCTGAAATTCCAGCAACTCGGGAAGTTCCCTGAGCTTCTGATAAAGTGCTTTGCGAATGATACGTGGCATCGGGGAAACTCTACTGCAAATCGCATCCGTTGACATCATAAAATGCGACTGAAATCATGTCAGTTGCGACGCGTTTGTGGAAAATCCACCTCATTCTTCCCTCGTGAACCCAACAACAGTCTCACCAGATCCGACAAACCAGAACCTCTGAATCCTCATCTTATGAAAAACGAAACACACGTCATCTGTAAAGTCCTGCCATTCCCGGTTCCACCTGAAGCCGGGAAATTGTTAGACGCCGCCCGCTCCGTCACCGTGGCCTCCACCACCAGCGAGCTCGTCGAACTATCCGTCCGTGACGCGGTCGATGGCTGGCATGAGGTGGCCTACGAAGTCCCCGGCAAGGGCCGCGTGGTCGAAGCCCGTGTCTGCCGCGTCCGCAATGGCATCAACGCCAACTATCCGGAAGCCTACATGCGCCGCCGTGATCCGGACTGCATGGTCATCGGCGATCAACTCCCCACCGACAAGCCCACCTATCAGGAACGCTTCGGTAGTGATTTCGCCAGCGTTCGCGAGGAAACCTTGGAATGGCTGAAAGGCCAGGATCTCGCGGTTTTCCCGTTCCATGCGGGCATGGAGGGAAAGGGCACGGACGCACTGGTCATCGCTCCCGCCAACGCGGGTTTCTTCGCCCTCGGCCTGTCGATGTTGCAAGGCATCCTCTCTCCCGAGGAGATTCCCGAAAACTTCACGCCGCATGCCGTCATCTATGTCGCCCCGCCCTTCCGCCATACCCACTTCGAGGGCCGGCAGGTGGTCGTTCACAACCGCCTCGAGTCCGCCCACGAGTTGTTCAGCTATAACCTCTATCCGGGACCCAGCGCGAAAAAAGGCATCTATGGCGTGCTGCTCAATATCGGCGAATCCGAGCATTGGGTCACCATGCATTGTTCCACCGTGCAGGTCATCACCCCCTATGACAACAAGATCATCATCTCGCATGAGGGTGCCAGCGGCGGCGGCAAAAGCGAGATGCTCGAACACGCCCACCGCCAGGCCGACGGCTCGCTTTTGTTAGGAAAAAACATCGTCACCGGTGAAGAGCGCCTGCTCACCCTGCCGCGTGCCTGCGACCTGCGGCCGGTCACCGACGACATGGCACTGTGCCATCCGTCCTTGGAAAAAGGCGGCGGCAAGCTCAGCCTGATGGATGCCGAGGACGCCTGGTTTGTTCGCATCAACCACATCAATCACTATGGCATCGATCCCCACTTGGAGAAACTCACCATTCATCCTCCCGAGCCGCTGTTGTTCCTCAACGTCCAGGGCCACCCCGGTGCCACCTCGCTGATCTGGGAGCACACCGAGGATGAACCCGGCATTGCCTGCCCCAATCCCCGCGTGATCATACCGCGAAGGATCGTCCCCAATGTGGTGAAAGGCGCGGTCGACGTGGACATCCGCAGCATGGGCGTGCGCACCCCGCCATGCACGGCTGACCTCCCGACCTACGGCATCATCGGTATGTTCCACAAACTGCCCCCCGCGCTCGCCTGGCTGTGGCGGCTCGTCGCCCCACGCGGTCATGCCAACCCAAGCATTGTCGCCACCGAAGGCATGTCCTCGGAAGGTGTCGGCTCCTACTGGCCCTTCGCCACCGGCCGTCGCGTGGACCAGGCCAATCTGTTGCTCAACCAGATCATTGAAACCCCGAAAGTCCGTTACATCCTCACCCCCAACCAGTACATCGGTGCTTGGGAAGTCGGATTCATGCCGCAGTGGATCACCCGCGAGTTCCTCGCCCGCCGCGGCGGCGCGCGGTTCACCGAAAAACAGATGAAGCCGTCCCGCTGCCCATTGTTAGGTTATACTCCGGGCAAGATTGTCATGGAGGGGCGCACGCTCGGCGTGTGGTTCTTCGAGGTGGACCAGCAACCGGAGGTTGGCACCGCCGCCTACGACCGCGGCGCGGAAATCCTCGAAGAGTTTTTCCATCAGGAATTGTCGCAGTTCCTCGTCAAGGATCTGCTGCCCACCGGCCGCAAGATCATCGAGTGCTGCCTATCCGGCGGCACCCTTTCCGATTACGAAAACCTGCTCGGCATCCCGACTCTCTCTACGGACTGAACCGGCTGCCAAACACCATCATGGAAGGATTTGATCTATCACTCGGAAAGGGGCAGAAACCGCTCTTCGATGACGCCCCCGCCCGCTTCAGGCGGCAGATTTCCGGGGTGGATTACCTCCATCTCAAGGGGCGCCAAAGCGGAGATCTATACATCACCCGCTCAGGCTGGCCGGTTGCATCGTCCATCCTTCCCGAGCGGTGGTTCACAGGTGCCCAGTTCAGCAAACCAGGCCAGGCCCTCGCCGGAGCCACCGGCGCCGTTTACCGTGTGCCCGTAGCGCATCCTGTCCGAAGCAACTTCGCGCTCGTCGTGAAATTCAGTCGCTTCGGGCAGGATGTCGGACTCACCGTAGTCGGCAGGGATCTCAATGAAGATGCGGATTTCATGTCACGCGTCGATCATGCCGAATTTCTTCCGCCCTTCGAAGAATTCGGCAATCTCATGCGCCTTCGCGCCCAATGCCGCGGACATTTCGTGACCCAAGCTCCGCTGGCCATCTACTCGCCACCCACACGCTACCTCGCTTGGCAGCTTGGCCGCAAAGGCCATCTCCAATCCACCTACTCCCACCGGCTTCTGGCAAGCCAGCGGCCATCTGAAGAGAACGCGAAATTGGATTACGATTGGGAACGAATCTACATCCTTCTCTATCGCTGGATGGATGGCATTGACGCTGAACAGGCTTTTGGAGCGGGACTCATTTCCGAAACCCGGATGATCGACTGGACGCTGCAGGTTGCCGCAGTCATTCGTCAATTGGGATGGGTGGTGCTCGACCACAAGCCGCGCCACCTGATCCTTCGCCAACAGAAAAAAGCACGAAGTCCGCTCATGCGGCGGGGAGCTCCCGTGCTCGGTCTTGTCGATTACGAATTGTTATTCCCCACCACCTGAATCCAACCATCTCCATCCCATGCTCAACATCGCTCTCTTCGGCCCACCCGGCGCTGGCAAAGGCAGCCAGTCCGAGTATCTCATCAAACACTAGACGGTAACGGTTCAGCTGTTTTTTTTGGTCAGGAAGTATTGCCGAAAAGGACGGCCTGGGATTGCGCGGCGGAGCGGGTTAGGAGGTTTTGGAACAGGTCCAGAGCGGAGCAGTTCTGGCGTTTGGCGGTCTGGGTCAGACTGGAATGGCACTGTTTTAAGCCGATAATCGGTGATTTTCGCGCCGATCACAGCTTCGGGGCGGAGATTGCCAAAACCTTCCAGTAACCTTCGGTATGGGGTATTCATAGGTTCTGCGAGATCCCAATTCCTTGATTTCTAGGGGATCTCCTGGCCGATAGTTCGCTTAAAACAGCGCCATTCGGGTCAGACTGCTGAAAATGGCGATGTTCTCGGAGCCTTGATCACTTCGGGTTCTCAGGCAGACTTTGCGGAAGATAACCAGCGGTCGGAGGGCGCGTTCGGCATAGACGGGGTCAATCCGCGCATCGTGACAAAAGAGAATTGAAATTGTGACGGAAATAGAAGGGAGATCGCCATTGTGAGGCCATTGAGATTCCATTCTCCGGGAGCGGCACATCTGGAACGTGCGCCAGTTTACATCGCGCTCGGCCAGCTCATGGTATCCGCCGCGGTGCTCGGCATCGACGCCTGCCCGATGGAAGGCATCAGCGCATCCGGCTACGATCACGTGCTCGGCCTCGGCCTCGGCGGCAACGGCTACGCCACCGTCGTCGCCTGCGCCCTTGGCTACCGCGCGGAGAGCGACAAATACGCGAACGCGCCGAAAGCCCGCTTCGAACGCGGACAGGTCATCAAACACATTTGAAACGCCGCACCTATCTCGCCGGCGGCGGATCAATGCCGAGGATCTTGTAAACGTCCTTGACCAGCCGCATCGAGATTTTTTCAGACATCGCGCGCTCCTTTGCCTTTCCATTCATACCAACGTCGATGGACGGAATCCTGCCAGTCCGGTTTGTCGTTTCACCCACTCTCACGATGATACGGTTCTTGAGCTCCTCCACGCATTGCGCGTCGGAACCCATTTTCCATTCGTCCGTCAGCTTCAGATCCTTGCTGACTTGGACGAGAATTTTCCGGTCGAGGAGTTTCGTCTTCAGATCCTTCGCGATTGCGTCCTGGCGCTCGGTCGGGAGCTCCGGATTGATCGGCAGAGGAACCCACACCGGATAGGGGCGGTTCTGCTTGTAGGTCCGGAATGCGAAAAGTCCGCCACCGAACGCCATCGCCATTGCGATCACCCCCACTACGATCCATCGTTGCATCACAGGCGCTTATACGTCATTCACCCCTTCATCCAAGCCAGAATTTCATGGAATACCCCGCCACCGCCGCCACCGTCGAGACACTTCCTAACGGACTCACCCTCATTCTCGATCCCGATCCCGCCGCACCCGTCGTCTCCGCGCAGATCTGGGTGGCCACCGGCAGCATGCACGAGGACCAACACCTCGGCGCAGGCATCTCGCATTTCCTCGAGCACATGGTTTTCAAAGGCACCCGCGACTACGATGCGGAAACCCTCGCCGACACCGTGCAGGCCGCCGGTGGACATTGGAACGCCTACACCAGCTTCGACCGCACGGTTTATTACATCGACGGACCGTCCGCCTCGCTGCCGGTTTTTCTGAAAACCCTGACCGGACTGGTGTTCTTCCCCACGCTGCCGGAATCCGAGTTCGAGAAGGAAAAGGACGTCATCCGCCGCGAGATCGACATGGGGCTCGACGATCCCGACAACGCCGCCAGCCGCCTGCTTTTCTCCACCGCCTTCCTAACTGATCCGCGCCGCCATCCCGTCATCGGCCACCGCCATCTGTTCGATGCCGTCCACCACGCGGACCTCACCGGCTATCACCAGTCGCGCTACACGCCGGACCGTTGTTTCGTCGTCATCTCCGGCGAATTCGATGCAGATGAAGCGCGGAAAATGACCACCGAACTCACCGCCGACAAGCTCACCGGCGGCGGACGCGAACCGCTGGTGCCCATCGACCCACCGCAGCTCGGCCCGCGCCGGATGCGCGAAACATTCGCCATCCCCACCAGCCGTATTTCACTCGCCTGGAAATCGCCCGCGCTCGATCACCCGGACGCACCGGCCTTCGATGTGTTAGCCGGCATCCTCGGCCGCGGCCGTGCATCCCGACTCCACCGCAGCCTGCGCGAGGAAAAGGAACTCGCGCTGGAAATCTCCGCGTTCTCGTGGACCGGCCCGGGCCGCGAGGGAGTGCTCGCCGTTTCCGCCGATGCCGATCCGGCGAAACGAGACGCACTGATAGAAGCCATTCTCGCGGAAGTGAAGAACCTGCCCGCCGCCGCGCTCGACGATGATCTCGCGAAAGCAAAACGCCAGATCGCCGCCAGCCAGTTCCGCAGCCTGACCACCGCGTCCGGCCGCGCGGCCGACCTAGCTTCGAACTGGCACGAGGCCCGCGACCTCGATTTCACCCGCCGCTACCTCGCTGCCGTCCAGGCGGTCACCGTGGACGACATCCGCCGCGCCGCCGCCGCGCTCACCGACGAGCGGCTGAATCTAACGATCCTCGATCCTCTCGAAGCACCGGCTCCGGCCCGCATCGGAAAAACCGCGCGCGCCCGCGAGGAGATCCAGGTCCATACGCTGCCTAACGGACTCTGCCTCGCGCTCATCCCGGACCACCGCGTACCGCTCATCCACCTGCAGGCCGCCGTCCGCGCCGGGCTGCCGTCCGAGACGCCAGAAAACAACGGCCTCAGCCAACTCCTCGCCTCCACGCTGTCGAAAGGCACCGTCACCCGCAGCGCGCAGGAGATCGCCGTTACCCTCGAATCGTTAGGCGCATCCATCAGCGCGAACCCCGGCAACAACGCCATCCTCGTGCAGGCCGCGGGTCTCGCTCCTGACATCGCCATCATCCTCGACGTCTTCGCGGAAACCCTCATCTCCCCTTCTCTGCCAAGCGATGCCATCTCCCGTGAAAAGGCCAGCCAGACCGCCGCACTGGAGGAGGCGCTGCAGGAACCGCTGCACACCGGATTCAGCACCCTCCGCAAGGCCGTCTTCGGCGGCGCGGGCTACGGCCTCGATTCGTTAGGTTCGCTGGAAAGCCTGCCCGGCCTCGACCGCGCCGCCCTCGCCGCCCATCACGCGCTGCATTTCAACGCTTCCAATATCACGCTCGCCATCGCCGGGGATTTCGATCCCGCCGCCATCCTCCCGCTGCTCACGGAGAAATTCTCCAGCCTGCCGCAGGGCCAGCCGTGGACGCCTCCCGCCAGCACGCTCCAACCGGGTGTTTCCCAAACCACCCACCTGCCGAAAAAGCAGGCCGTTCTAACCATCGGTTTCCCCGGCACCACCGTCAGCGGCGCGGACCGCCATGCGCTGGCGATGATCCAGGAATACTCCACGGACATGGCCGGACCGCTTTTCACGCGCATCCGCGAGGAACTCGGCCTCGCCTATCAGGTCGGCGGCACCCAGTTCCTCGGATACGACACCGGGCTGTTCACCTTCTATCTGGCCACCTCGCCCGAGCAGGTGGATTTCGCCACGCGCGAGCTGATGGCAGAGATTGAAAAAATCGCCGCCGCCGGAATCCCGGACGACGCGTTCGACCGCGTGCGCTCCACCGTGCTCAGCGGCCTCGCCATCCAACAGCAGTCGCCCGCCTCCGTCGCCCGCCACGTCGCGCTCGACCTGCTCTTCGGCCACCCGGCCGACGAGCACCGCCGCCTCGTCGCCGCCTACAACGCGCTTACCCCGGAAATCGTCAGGGAAACGGCACACCGCATTTTCTCGGTGGAGCCCACGGTCGTCACGGTGCTGCCGGAATGAGGAGTTGATTCCCGCTCAGACGGTTCGCCGTGCGTCACCGCCCCTTCGCAAGCTCCGGAACCCACGAAAACTCACGTCGCCACTACTTTCCCACCGATCCGCGCCTCAGACGCAAAAATCTTCGGCACTTGCCCGCCCCGGCGAATTGCCAAAAACACGCGTTCTCACCGCATTCTCACCTCACTCGAGACCCGCTGACACACGTATTGGCCGCTTTCATGTCGATTTTCACACCGGAGACACACGTCCGCAGACCAAAAAACCCTACCCAACAGGCTAACGCGCCCGTTACCGCCGATTTTCTCAAAAAACCCATTCAGAGTGCCGAATAGATCACTGGCCATATTTCTGGAAAAATGGTTACTGCTCGGGTTCCATGATTACCAACCTATCAGTCAGTCGGGCCCTCGCTCAGGGCAACCTCGTCGTCTCCGTGGATGAATCCCGTCCACCGGCCGATTTCTTCAAACTCCCCGCTGCTCTCCGCACCCTCATCGAGGCGGACATCGCTGCTCTGGAATCCGACGATTCCGGCAGCCATCAGGCTGAGGGCGACCGCGTCGAAGCCTCCGGCACGGCGCGTGCCGCGTTTGAGAAACTCGAATCCGCCCTCCGCCTCGGCTACAACGGCCTCACCGCCATCCCCGGTGCGGACCTCCTCCCCACCGGCATCACCGATGCGGACCGCCTCGGCGTTTTCACCACTTACGGCTGGGCAAAAGGTCAACTCGGCCGCTTCACCGACGAGCGCCTCCTCGTCCTCGGGGAACTCGCCCTCCAGGGCGCCACCACCATCGCCAATCCCGCCTGGCGCTACGCCTCCAGCATCACCGCGATCATCCAGACTCAGCTCGACATCATCGAGGGAGAGGAACCCGCCAGCACCACCGGCAGCCGCCAGGTCTCCGTCGCCAGCCGCCTCGCTGGCCGGGATTTGTTGGAAACCCATCTCTCCCGCGCCCGCTACCACTACTGCGCCTCCAGTGACGACCTCGACACCACCAAGGAACTCGCCCGCATCGCCTTCCAACCCCGCCGCCCCAAAGGCTCGGTAGCTACAACGCCGGACGGCCCTCCCACACCACCGAACCCCTGATCCCGTTTGTAACTTGATACCACAAAGCGCCCGGCCTCCCGTCAGGAAGCCGGGCGTTTTTGCGATCTGAGGTGTCTTCCAAGATTTCATCCTTGCGCTTCTGTTAAGATGAGCTTTCTAAAAGGGTCCTCTTCGGCGGACGGGGACTGAAAAACCTCTCACACATAGCGGTTAGCAATGACCGCCCACATTGCTGCCAAACCGACCCAACGGCCGGGGAGGCAGCGGCGCATGTCCAGGCTGACTCTTCGGGGAAGGCTAAAGGCCGTTGCGGTCGACTATGTGCGACTTATTAGCTCCCCGGCCACCAGGAAGGACTTTCCTCAACCAAATCCTTCCTCATGAAACCATTCCTATTCGTTTTGCTCGCAGTGATGTCCGCCGCATCGCTTGCATTTTCCCAGCAGGAGCAATCCGCCACCACCGCCCGCGATTTCCGGCCGGTGGCACATTCCGAGAACATCCCGGGGACCAACGGATCGGTGCTCCAGTGCTACGTTTTCAAAACTACTCCGGGAATCGGCTATCAGGTTGAGGTTTCCAATGATCTGATTCACTGGACCACCACGGACACGGTTTACGGCCTCGGCCACGAATATGTGGTGACCATGCGGGAGTTCGCCGCCGCTCCGCCGCCGGCCCCGGGCGCACCTCCCAACACGCCGCCGTCCGTTCCCACAAAATGCGTGAGCGTCCGGATGCAGCCGGCTGCGGGCACGGAAAGTGGCACGGTGGTCGCATGGCCCTCGCTGGACAACGGCAGCGCGGTGGTGGTGAAAATGGAGGGAATCCTGCATGCCGGTTGGGCGAGTGTGCCGCTCTATGCCGGAGGTTTCGGAGATTACGAGTTTTTCGTCTGGCATCCGGGTACGTCCATCGATCCTCCAGCGGAAAATCCCGTTCTCGGTCCCGAGGACACGGCGATGCTCGCCGCGCTGGAAGAGAGCCTGCCCATGATGAATACGCAGGTCGCAACGTCCGCCGAGCGCTCCCGTAACGCTCCGCCACCTGCCCCAAGCGATCCGGACTCGCTGCGCTTCTGGCGGATCAAGGTGGATGCCGGCATCGATACAGACACCGACTGCAGCCCGGACTGGGCGGAGTTTGAAATGGCAGCCAACGGCACCGGAGGCATGGTCGCCGGGGTGACAGGCGATGCTTTCAACGCGGATACTAACAATGATGGAATCCCCGACGGCCAGCAGATCGACAGTGACGGTGATGGCACTCCTGACGCAAGCGATCCGGCAGTTTCCGATGCCACCACCTTTATCCCGCTCGCCCCTCTGCCGCGCTATGCCATGTTTGAGATTCCTGGCAAAGCCATCCAGATCAATGATCGGGGTACGGTGATTTTTCCGACAAAAGTTTGGCGGGGCGGCACTCTCTCGGATTTGCCCGGTGGGGGCACCGCGCGTGGTATCAACGATCTGGACGTCATTCTGGGGACCGCCAACCGGGATCTGAATGACCCGGACAGCGGTGCCCCACTGCCCGGCAAGGTCTGCTACTGGGCGAGCCCCACGACGCCCTATCAAACCCTCGAGGTGATCGAGAACGGACAGACGGTTTTTGCGTATTGCCACCATGACGCGACCATCGCGCATGGTCCGGGCTCGATCCTATCAAACAGCGGGAGATTTATCGAACATGCTTATGTGGAGAGCGCCCCTGCCGATTATCATGATCAATACGACTCGTATCCCACCCTCTGGCAGATCCAAGATGGCACTTCCACCGCCACCCGCCAAGCCTCGCCGAGTGGCTCCATCTATCTAAATGATCCGGGTTTGTACTGGGGCTTGGTCAACCCCTATGACCCAGACAAGCCGCAGGAGATCGGATCGGTGCGCGTGCCCGCACTGTTGGCGCCGCTTCCCTTTGTACCTTTGAATGTGATACCTCAGGCGCTTCCAAAAGGAGGCACTCAATACATCGCGACCCGAAATCCCACAGCTTTTCCTGCAGGGGGAGGCACGCTGGTTTACAACGGAGGAGCTTGGCGATCTAATAGGACTTACACAAATGCCATTGACATCGCCCTCGATGGCATCGCGATTGGTGATAGTGAGTTCGGCAAGATTGGCGGTATATTGCCAACGGCCAATGGACCTCCCTTTCCAGAACGACTCCGGGCATCCCGGCAACTTGGTTGGATGGCCCGCAGACGAGTCTTTGGGATACCACCGCCCATGGCTGGATTCTCGCACGGGACGAGGCCAATGCGAAGTCCGCAGTCATGTTGCCCATCAGGGCGGACGGTGTTGATCCTGATCGCGTCGTGCCAACGCCTTCCACTGATCCCACAGCCCCAAAGGACAATCCACCGGAATTCCTCGCGGGTGGAGTGGACCACACCTCAATGACCGCACGATATGGCACGGCACAAGTCCCTGAAATCTGGATCATGGCACCCAACGGAGGTACTGGCACGCCTGTGCGTTTCCAAAGTCCGCTCAATGATCAATCCAAACTCACCCTCGTCAGCACTGCGGACGTTACCTTCACGCCGGAGATTTTGCAGCAGAACGACCAGCAGGTTCTGGTGAAAGGCAAAAGTGCTGCGCTTGATGCAACATCAGACTCCACTCCCAAACTCAAACTTGGCGGCACCTTGGAGTCATTGAGTAATCCGGTGCAAATCAAGAGCATGAAAACGCGCTTCGTGCGGGTGGCCGTGCACAAGGTATTCGGCCTCAACGCTGCCGGACAGCAAACCGTACCGGATCTTCTGCCGACCGAGGCTGCGCTCGCAACTTACCTGAGCAAAGTCTATGGCAAGCAGACGAATACGTTTTTCTCTTGTACTTACTATGATGAAAAGGGTCCGGCAGGAACGGGAATCGACTTCGATCTGGATAACAGCCTCACACTGGGCTACGGAGAAAATGATCCAGAACAAACCGCTGCCACGCCAAATCATAAGGTTACAGAGGATCCGACGTCCGCTCACATCGACATTTGGGTCATCGGGGGCGGGGTCAAATTGAAATCTACAGGCTCTATTTTTGGGCCTCTTCCGCCAAAACTGTGGGTGGAAACGGGATCTAATCGCCGCGTAGCGGCGTGATCCTCTTGAAAGTTGTCCACAACAGGCCGATTCGAGAATGGGACTGAAACTCGTCGGAGAAGCGGACTG
>Ga0209512_1001677_pt1 | contig 26208 bp, 16 predicted proteins | sample frozenSSSSmetaG_FD_184142 | JGI IMG/M metagenome (GOLD analysis project Ga0209512, IMG submission 184142) | Glacier valley bacterial and archeal communities from Borup Fiord, Nunavut, Canada, to study Microbial Dark Matter (Phase II) -... | ecosystem: Environmental > Aquatic > Freshwater > Ice >...
CATCCCGCATCAGGCCGACTCGCGCTACGCCGCGATGCGTCTGCTCTTCACGCTGCTGCTGATGACCCTCGGCAGCAGCGGCATGTACGTCGTGTCGGTGGTGCTGCCGTCGGTGCAGGCCGACTTCGGCATCGCGCGCGCCGATGCGTCCCTGCCGTACACGCTGCTGATGATCGGCTTCGGCGTGGGCGGCGTGGCGATGGGGCGACTCGCGGACCGCGTCGGGGTGATGTGGCCGTTGCTGATCGGGGCGGTCAGCCTCGGCGTCGGCTACGTCGCGTGCAGCATGGCGACGGGCATCGTGACCTTCGCCATCGCCCAGGGCCTGCTGGTCGGGCTGCTCGGCGCGGGCGCCGCGTTCGCGCCGCTGATCGCGGACACGTCGCTGTGGTTCGTCAAGCGGCGCGGCATCGCGGTGGCGGTCTGCGCGAGCGGCAACTATCTCGCCGGCGCGATCTGGCCACCGATCGTCCAGCACTTCGTCGAGGTCGTCGGCTGGCGCCAGACCTATCTCGGCATGGGCCTGTTCTGCGGCGTGGCGATGGCTGCCCTCGCGCTGCTCATGCGACCGCGGCCGCCGGTCGCGGTGGCTGCGGCGACCGGCGCGGTCCGCCGCATGGCCAACGCCGACCCGCAGCGACCCTTCGGCTTCAGTCCCGCCGTCGCGCAGGGCCTGCTGTGCATCGCCGGCGTCGCCTGCTGCGTGGCGATGGCGATGCCGCAGGTCCACATCGTCGCGTACTGCGGCGACCTCGGTTACGGCGCCGCGCGCGGCGCACAGATGCTGTCGCTGATGCTCGCATGCGGCATCGTCAGCCGGCTGGTGTCGGGCGCGATCTGCGACCGCATCGGCGGCCTGGGCACGCTGCTGCTCGGCTCCGCGCTGCAGGGCGTCGCGCTGCTGCTGTTCCTGCCGTTCGACGGGCTGGCGTCGCTGTATGCCATCTCCGCGCTGTTCGGCCTCTTCCAGGGCGGGATCGTGCCGTCGTACGCGATCATCGTGCGCGAGCATTTCGCGCCGGCCGAAGTGGGCGCACGGGTCGGCACGGTGCTGATGTGCACGCTGCTCGGCATGGCGCTGGGCGGGTGGATGTCCGGCAAGGTGTTCGACCTCACGGGCAGCTATCACGCGGCCTTCGTCAACGGCATCGCGTGGAACCTGCTGAACCTGTCGATCGCCGGCATGCTCTGGTACCGCACGCGCGCCGTACGCGCGACCGCGTTCGCTAGCTGAACCGGATCACCCGGGCACGCGGCTCGGGATCGAGCGGCACGCCCTTCTCGATCAGCAGCGCGCGCAGCGCCTGGATCGCCGGGAAGATCTCCTGGTTCCAGTCCTCGCCCTGCGCATCGAACGCCGCCTGCTCGGCTTCGACAATCTTCGTGTCCTGGCCGAAGATACCGTTGGTGAACGCGACGATGAACGGCCACATCACGTGGACCAGACCGGGGATGCCGGGCTTGCGGATCATCATCAGCCCGTAGGTCTGGTTGCGACGCTGTTCGCGGTCGGTCGGGTAGTAGCAGTTCCACAGGTCGAGCGCGGGCTCGCTGCTGCCCGCGGTCCAGAACTGCAGCGTCTGGTACGGGTAGCCGGTGCGGATCGTCATCTTGTCGATGGCGCCTTCGGGCAGCGCGGTGCCGCTCTTGCGATTGATCATGAAGCGCTCGCCGAGCGGCTGCTTGCCGGCCGCCCGCGAGAACGTGTAGTCGGCCTCGACCCAGCCGTCGCCGGTGCGCACGTCCAGCAGCGTCGCGCGGATCGAGCCCATCAGGCTGCGATGCAGGAACTGATGGTTCATGTCCATCAGGTTCTCGTGCATGAACGAGTAGTGGCAGCCGATGTTCCGGTCGAGCGTGCGCGTGCGGTACTCCGGCTTCACGAATGTCGACACGTCGGGGAAGCGCTCGAAGCCGGCGGCGGAACGATCGCCGGTGTAGACGAACACGAATCCGTACGCCTCGCGCACCGGATAGCTGCGCACGCCGTTGGGCAGCTCCTTGCCTTCGTCGAGATAGGGCACGTTGACGCAGGCGCCGGTGCGGTCGTAGGTCCAGCAGTGGTAGTGGCACTGCAGGCGCTCGCCGCGGACCACGCCGAGGCTGAGCGGCACCTGGCGATGCGCGCAGCGGTTCTCCAGCGCGAACACGGCGCCCTGCTTCGGGCGCACGAGCACGATCGGCTCGCCGGCGAAGGTGGTCGCGAGCGACCGGCCTTCCTTGAGCTGCTTCGAGCGGGCCAGCGGATACCAGAAATCGGGGTCGAGTCCCGTCTTGCGCAGGTCGCGGATTTCCTCGCGCGGACCGGGCGCGTGACGACGCAGGGGGACGATCGACGACATGGCGGGCGACTCGGTTCGACGGCTCGGGAAAAAATGCGGACGCGACGCGCAAAAGCCTAGCACGCACGACACGCATTAGAATCGCGCCCCCCGCTCCGCCCGCCCCGTTTCTGCGATGTCACCGACCCGATCCACCGCCACCGCGTACTGCGCGATCGACTTCGGCACGTCCAACTCCGCCGTCGCGGTCGGCGACTCCGCCTCGGCGACGCAGGCCGCACGCCTGGTGACGCTGGAGGACGGCAACCCGACGATGCCGAGCGCCGTGTTCTACGACAGCGAGGACGGCTCGCGGCGCTACGGCCGCGCGGCGATCGGGGCCTATGTCGAAGGCCACGAGGGCCGCCTGATGCGCTCGCTCAAGAGCATCCTCGGATCCGCGCTGATCGACGAGACGACGCACCTCGGCGACGGCATCGCGATCCGCTACATCGACGTCATCGCCGGCTTTCTCAAGCAGCTCAAGCAAGCCGCCGAGCGCGAGGTCGGCGGGCAGATCACGCGCGCCGTCCTCGGACGACCGGTGTACTTCGTCGACGACGACCCGGCCGCCGACGCCCGGGCCGAGGACGCGCTGCGCGGCGCGGCCCGCGCAATCGGCTTCGAGGACGTCTCCTTCCAGTTCGAGCCGATCGCCGCGGCGCTCGACTACGAGCAGCGGCTGCGTGACGAGCGCCTCGTGCTGGTGGCCGACATCGGCGGCGGCACGTCGGACTTCACGGTGATCCGGCTCGGCGGACGCCGCAAGGCCGACCGCTCTACCGACGTGCTGGCGAGCCACGGTGTGCACGTCGCCGGCACCGACTTCGACCAGCGCGTCGAACTCGACGCGATCATGCCGAGCCTGGGCTTTCGCACGCGTACGCCGGAAGGCCGGGAGGTCCCGAACGGCATCTACTACGACCTGGCGACCTGGCACCTGATCAACGGCGTGTACACGCCGCGTCGGGTCGCCGAGCTGAAGTCGATGCGCTACTTCTACGCCGACCCGGTCTTCCATCGCCGCCTGCTGCGCGTGGTGGAGGCGCGCCTCGGCCACCGGCTGATGGGGCGTGCCGAGGAGGCGAAGATCGCGCTGTCCGACCTGCCGGCGATCGACCTCGACCTGCGCGAGATCGAGGACGGCCTGGTGGCCCCCTTCGACGGCGACGCGCTCGGACGATCGCTGGAGCGCCCGCTCGATCTGATCGTCGCCGCGGCCGTCGAGACGGTGCGGCGCGCCGGCGTTGCCGCCGACGCCATCGGCGCGCTGTACTTCACGGGCGGCTCCACCGGCCTGCGCCTGCTGTCGCAACGCCTGAGCCTGGCTTTCCCCGACGCGGAATCGGTGTTCGGCGACCGCTTCTCGAGCGTCGCCAGCGGACTGGGCGTCGAGGCGGTCGCACGATACGGGACCGCCGGTCAGCGCCCAACGTAAGGGGTGCAGCACGCTGCATGGCACTGTGCGCGCGATCGCCGCAGGTGGAACGGAACCTGCTAAATTTCCTGCCACAAGAGATCCCGACTCGGCGCGGCCACCCCGCGACCGTTCGGCGCGCAACGCCCTTTCCCGATTCACCAGGACGTCATGTCGGCGCACCAAGCTCTGGCGCCGTCGTGTTTTCAGCTTCTCCGGACTCCATGATCAAACCGTTCCGATTCTTGCTGGGCGTCGTCGTCGCGTTCGCGGCCCACGCCGCGTTCGCCTCTTCCAACGGCGTCGTCATCAGCCAGGTGTACGGCGGCGGCGGCAATAGCGGCGCGACCTACAAGGCGGACTTCATCGAGGTGTTCAACGGGAGCGCCGTCGCCGTCGACATCTCCGGCTACGCGGTGCAGTACGCGTCCGCGGCAGGGACGACCTGGCAGGTCACGAACCTCGCGAGCGGTACCGTCGTGCTGCAGCCGGGCCAGTACTACCTGGTCCAGGAAGCGCTCGGCGCGGGCGGATCGGTGGATCTGCCGACACCCGACGTGACCGGCACGACGGCGCTCAGCGCCACGGCCGGCAAGGTCGCGCTGACGTCGACGCGGACCGTGCTGACCGGCGCGGCGCCGAGCAGCTCGGCGATCGTCGACGTGGTGGGCTTCGGGTCCACCGCGAACTTCTTCGAGACCGCGCCGACAGCCGGCCCCGCGAACGCCACCGCGGTGATCCGCGCAGCCGCGGGCTGCATCGACACCGACAACAACGCCGCCGACTTCACCGTCGCCGCACCGACCCCGCGCAGCCGGACGTCGACCCCGCCGCTGCCCTGCGGCACGATCGTCAATGCGCCGATCGTCACGAGCTGCCCGTCCTTCCTGGTCGTGGTCGGGAGCGGCGGCAGCGGGGTCGTCAGCGCCACCGATCCGGACAGCACGGTCAACCAGGTCTCGCTGACCAGCGCGCCGGCGGGTATCTCGCTGGGCACGTTCACCCCGGCCCCCGCCGCGGGCGGCACGGCCAGCGTGCCCGTCGTCGTCAGCGCGGCGCTCGCGGCCGGCAGCTACCCCTTCTCGCTCGGATGGGCCAACGACCAGGGGCAGACCGCGACCTGCTCCGGCACGGCGACCGTCGGCGCGATCACGGCCATCTACACGATCCAGGGCTCGGGTTCGACCAGCCCGCTCGTGAACCAGACCGTGCTGACGCAAGGCGTGGTCACGCGCACGACCAACAACGGCTTCTACATGCAGGACCCGCAGGGCGACGGCAACCCCGCCACGTCGGACGCCATCTTCGTGTTCACGAGCACGCCGCCGACGGCCGTGGCCGGCAACCTGGTCCGCGTGTCGGGCACGGTCACGGAGTTCAACACCGGCGCCGCCAACAACACCGACACCGCCAGCCACACGATCACCGAGCTGTCGAGCGTCAGTGGCGTGACCGTGATCGGCACCGGCTATTCGATCGCCCCGGTCGCCATCATCTTCCCGGCAGCCACGCGCGAAGACCTCGAGCGCTACGAGCACATGCTCGTGACGATCAACGGTCCGCTGACGGTGGCGCAGACCTTCTTCGTCGGCCAGTACGGCCAGCTGACGCTGGCGGCACAGGGCGCCGTCGAGAGCCCGACCAATCGCTATCGTCCGGGCAGCGCCGCGCAGGCGCTCTACGTCTCGAACAAGAACCGCAGCTTCGTCCTGGAAGACGGCACGACGGTCCAGAACCCGAACCCGACGCCGTTCCTCGGCGCATCCAACACGACGCGTACCGGCGACACGGTTCCGGCGGTCACCGGCGTGCTCGACTACGGGCTCGCGACCAGCAGCAACAGCGACCCCGGCAGCTGGCGGATCATCCCCACGGTCGCGCCGGTCTTCACGCGCGCCAACCCGCGCACGACGGCGCCCGAGGATGTCGGCGGCACGATCCGCGTCGGCGCGGCCAACGTGCTGAACTTCTTCACCACCTTCACCAACGGCCAGACGGCCGCGGGCGGCAGCGGGCAGGGTTGCACGCTGGGCAACAGCACGTCGGCCAGCAACTGCCGCGGCGCGGACAACATCACCGAGTTCAATCGCCAGCGCACCAAGATCGTCGAGGAACTGTCGGCCATCGACGCCGACGTCCTCGGCATCATGGAGATGCAGAACAACGGCAGCGTCGGCGTACAGACCCTGGTCGACGGCCTGAACGCCAAGCTCGGCGCCGGGACGTACGCCGCGGTCCCCGACCCGGTCCGGGGGACCGGCACGGACGCGATCAAGGTCGCGATGATCTACAAGCCGTCGAGGCTCACGCGCGTCGGCGACTCGGTCAGCGATCCGAGCCGGATCCACAACCGTCCGCCGCTCGCGCAGACCTTCGCCGTCCCCGGCGGCCAGCAGTTCACGCTGGTGGTCAATCACCTGAAGTCCAAGACCTGCGGCGGCGCGACCGGCGCGGACACCGACCAGGGCGACCTGCAGGACTGCTTCAACGCGACGCGCGTGCTGCAGGCGCGCCAGACGCGCGCCTTCGTGTCGTCGCTGTCGCCGAACGGCAAGCCGATCGCCGCCCTCCTCGTCGGCGACTTCAACTCGCTGGCGCAGGAAGACCCGATCGTCGAGATGACGTCGAACGGCTATGTCGACGAGATCGGCCGCTACAACACGTTCGGCTATTCGTACGGCTTCGACGGCGCGTCGGGACGGCTCGACCATGCACTGAGCACGCCCGGTCTCACGATCCGTGTGACGCGCGCATCGGAGTGGCACATCAACTCCGACGAGCCGCCGATCCTCGACTACAACCTCGAGAACAAGCAGCCGGCCTGCGCCACCTGCTCGCCGGACCTCTACACGCCGACGCCGTATCGCGCGTCGGACCACGACCCGGTCGTGATCGGCCTGTCGTTCGACACGCAGACGATCGCACCGACCCGTCCGGTGTCGCCGCCCGTCGTCACCGATTCGCTGCGACCGGCAGCGCCTCCGCGGACCGACCCGGCCGCAGCGCCGGCGGGTCGTCTGCGCTGAACGCACCGCCGGGGTCGGGCTCCCGCCCCCGGCGACTCACGCGGACCACGACGGGGTCCGCTCGGGCGAGAGTCCGTAGCGCGTGATCGCTTCGGCACAGCGGGCCCGGTCCAGGCGGCCCTGCGCGGCGAGCGTGGTCAACGCGGCCAGCACGACCTGCCGGCGGTCCACCTCGAAGAAGCTGCGCAGCCGCGCGCGCGTGTCGCTGCGCCCGAAGCCGTCGGTGCCCAGCGTGGTGAACGGCGCCGTCACGTACTCCGCGATCGACTGCGGCCACGCGCGCACGTAGTCGGTGGCCGCGACGATCGGCGTCGCACCGCGCAGGCAGTGCTGCAGGTGGCTGATGCGCGGTTCGGCGAGCGGATGCAGGCGGTTCCAGCGCTCGACCTCGCGCGCGTCGCGGGCCGCTTCGCTGAAGCTCGTCGCACTCCACACCTCGGCCTGCACCTGCCAGTCTTCGGCGAGCAGGCGCGCGGCCTCGATGACCTCGCGCAGGATCGTGCCCGATCCGACGAGTCGCACGTCGCAGGACGACGACGCCGGCGACCATCGATAGAGGCCCTTGACCACATCGCCTTCGACGCCGTCCGGCAGCGACGGCTGCGCGTAGTTCTCGTTCATCAGCGTCACGTAGAAGAACACGTCCTGGCGCTCCTCGAGCATCGCGCGCATGCCGTGATCGAGGATCACCGCGAACTCGCCCGCGAAGCACGGATCGTAGGCGCGGCAGTTCGGCACCGTCGCCGCCTGCACGAGGCTGCTGCCGTCCTGGTGCTGCAGCCCTTCGCCGCCGAGGGTCGTGCGGCCGGCGGTCGCGCCGAGCAGGAAGCCGCGGGCACGCTGGTCGGCCGCCGCCCAGATCAGGTCGCCGACGCGCTGGAAGCCGAACATCGAGTAGTAGATGTAGAACGGCAGCATGGGCAGGCCGTGCACCGCGTAGCTCGTGGCCGCCGCGGTCCAGCTGCTGATCGCGCCGGCCTCGCTGATCCCCTCCTCGAGGATCTGGCCGTCGGTGGCTTCGCGGTAGCTGAGCACCGAGCCGATGTCCTCGGGCTCGTAGTGCTGGCCCACGCTCGAGTAGATGCCGATCTGCTTGAACAGGTTGGCCATGCCGAAGGTGCGTGCCTCGTCGGCCACGATCGGCACGATGCGCGGGCCGAGCTGCGGATCCTTCAGCAGGTTGGTGAGCATGCGCACGAAGGCCATCGTCGTGCTCATCTCCTTGCCGTCGGCCCGCAGCGCGAACGCGGCGTAGCGCTCGACCGGCGGCACGGGAATCGCGTCGACCGTCGCGCGCCGCTGCGGCATCGATCCGCCGAGCGCCGCGCGACGTTCGCGCAGGTAGCGCATCTCGGGGCTGTCGTCGGCCGGCTTGAAGAACGCCAGCGCCGCGGCCTGCTCGTCGTCGAGCGGCAGCTTGAAGCGGTCGCGAAACGCGATCAGGTCCTCGCGTTCGAGCTTCTTCTGCTGATGCGTCGTCATGCGGCCCTGCCCGGCCGCGCCCATCCCGTAGCCCTTCTTGGTCTGCGCGAGGATCACGGTGGGTTGCCCGGTATCGCGCGTGGCCTCGAGATAGGCGGCATGGATCTTCGCGAGGTCGTGTCCGCCGCGCGTCAGGCGATCGATCTGATGGTCGGTGAGCGAGCGCGCCAGCGCGGCGAGCTGCGGGTCCTGGCCGAAGAAGTGTTCGCGGTTGTAGTGGCCGTCCTTCGCCGCGAAGGTCTGGAACTGTCCGTCGACCGTTGCGGCGAACGCCCGTGCGAGGGCACCGGTCGTGTCCCGCGCGAGCAGCTCGTCCCAGTCGGAACCCCACACCAGCTTGATGACGCGCCAGCCCGCACCTGCGAACAGCGCCTCGAGCTCGTCGATGATGCGACCGTTGCCACGCACCGGTCCGTCGAGCCGCTGCAGGTTGCAGTTGACCACCCAGATCAGGTGATCGAGCTTCTCGCGCGCGGCGAGCGTCAGCGCGCTCATGCTCTCGGGCTCGTCCATCTCGCCGTCGCCGAACACGCCCCACACCTTGCGCGCGCTGGTGTCGAGCAGGCGGCGATGCTGCAGATAGCGCATGAAGCGCGCCTGGTAGATCGAGCTGATCGGACCGAGGCCCATCGAGCCGGTGGGGAACTGCCAGAAGTCCGGCATCAGCCACGGATGCGGATAGCTGCTCAGGCCGCGTGCGCCTTGTTCGGCGGCGCCCAGTTCCTGGCGGTAGTGCGCGAGATCGTCGGCGCTCAGCCGGCCTTCGAGGAAGGCGCGCGCATAGACGCCGGGCGCCGAGTGCGGCTGGTAGAAGACCAGGTCGCCACGTCCCTCGGCCGTGTCGGCGCGGAAGAAATGGTTGAAGCCCACCTCGAAGAGATCGGCCGCGCTGGTGTAGCTCGCGATGTGTCCCCCGAGCTCGCCATGCGCCTGGTTCGCGCGCACCACCATCGCCAGCGCGTTCCACCGCATGATCGACGCGAGGCGTTCCTCGATGGCGAGGTCGCCGGGGAACGGACCCTGCTCCTCGACCGGGATCGTATTGAGATAGGGCGTGCCGTGTACCGGTCGCCAGCCCACGGCGGGATCGCGGGCCACGACGGACAACAGGTCCATGAGCTCGCGGACGCGTCGAGGTCCCGACGCGCGCAGGACGGAGGCTAGCGCCGCGCGCCATTCCAGGGTCTCGGTGCGGTCGGTATCGGCGACGACGTCGCGGTCGGTCTGCGGGCAGTGCCGCACTGCGGATGCATTCATCGGGTCCACTGGTTCTATGAAGGGGGGAGCGTCGTGACTGCACGCGATATTGCATGCGCGACCGACCGGGGTCGTCGCGCGAAGCAGACCGGTGGGCACGAAATTTTCCGGTGACGGATTGTCGGGTTTTCTTACGCAATTGCGCCCAATGCGACACGACGGCTGGGTAACCCATTGTGATGACATCAGTTTCATTTGTGGCGCAGAACTTGCTCGGCTTCCCTGTCGACAGTGTGAATTGTCGGCGGTGCATTCCCGATGCTTCGTTTCGGTGTGACGCGGAGGGCCGCACCGCGACCCGATGCGATGAGGGGTCGCGGTCGTACACGATCCCCGGCCACGCGATCCGCAGGTCGTCACCCTGACACGCGTCCGACTGGCCTCTCCGGTCCACCGGTGATGAGGCTGCGTACTGTTTGCAGGAATCGGGTTTCTTCAGATGTGCCCGCGCTTGTTGCGGGTCTTGGGAGGCAATGAATGAACAAGCGCTTTTCACGTTCGGCCGCAGCCGCGGCATTGGCGATGTTGGTTTCCACCGGCGTCTGGGCCGACGACTTGTCCCCCGATGTCGTCAGCCAGATGATGTCCATTTCTTCCGTGAAGGCAGGTTTCACCGCCGCACAGAAGAAGATGGATTCGAATCTCGCGTACGGCATCCTGGCCGCGTCCAACGACGGCCGGGTCGCCGCGTTCAGCAACGCGATCACGCCGCTGGCCACCACCGACGTCAACGGCACGCCGACGACACCGACGGCTACTTCGGACACCACGGTGAACTTCGTCGCCGTCGAGATCTTCGGCGACGTCGACGGCATCGAGAGCGCCGTCAACGCAGCCGGCGGCAAGGTGACGTACAAGTCGGCCAACTGGGGGGCCGTCAACGCGTCGCTGCCGGTGGCCTCGATCAACGCGGTGGCGTCCAGCCCGTCGGTGACCCGCATGGCCTCGAACCCGGGGGCATCAACCAACCTGGGCTCTGCTTCGACCCAGGGCACGATCAGCCACGACGCGAACAAGACGTTCAACTTGCTGGGTGTCAACGGGAGTGGAGTCAAGGTCGGCGTGCTGTCCGACAGCGCGACCGCGGCACGCATCGCGACGCTGAAGACGAGCGGCGACCTGAAGGCGACGGCGACTGCGCTTCCCGGACAGAACGGCACGGGTAGCGACGAAGGCACGGCGATGATGGAAATCATCCAGGACATGGCGCCGGGCGCCGACCTCATCTTCGCGACGGCCTTCACGAGCGCGGCCAGCTTCGCCGACAACATCCTCGCGCTCGCGGCAGCCGGCTGCAAGGTGATCGTCGACGACATCAGCTATTTCAACGAAGGCGTGTTCCAGGATGGCCCGATCGCGCGAGCGGTCAATCAGGTCACGGCGTCCGGAGTCATCTACTTCTCGTCGGCGGCCAACAGCGGCAGCCTGACCCGCGGCACCAGTGGCACCTTCGAAGGTGACTTCAAGGATGGTGGTCCGGTGACGCTCAGCCCGCCGGTGAGCTTGAACGAAGGCGGCACCGGTCGTCTTCACAGCTTCAGCCCGACGGCCGCCGTGCAGAACTTCGACGCGTTGACGGTCTCGACGTCTCGCGTATCCCTCAAGTGGTCGGACCCGCTGGGTGCCAGCAGCAACGACTACGACCTGTACGTCCTCAACGCGGCGGGAACGGCGATCCTCGGATTCTCGGCAGCGGGCCAGTCCGGCACGCAAGACCCCTTCGAGTTCGCGAGCACGAACGCATCCGGCGGTTTCCCGGTCGGCTCGCGGGTCGTGGTCGTCCTGTACAGCGGCGTCCCGCGCGCACTGCACGTCGACACCATCCGCGGCGCGCTCTCGATCGCCACGAGCGGATCGACCTACGGCCACAACGCCGCGGCGTCCACCGTGACGATGGCGGCCACCTACTGGAACAGCGCCAAGACCGGCACGAAGGCGTTCACGGGCTTCCCGAACATCAACGAGCCGTTCAGCTCCGATGGCCCGCGCAAGATCTTCTACACGCCGACCGGCGCGGAGATCACCCCGGGCAACGTGCTGTTCGCGACCAATGGCGGCACGACCCTGCAGAAGCCCGACTTCGCCGCCGCCGATGGGGTTACCACGCGCACGCCGGGCTTCCTGCCGTTCTTCGGGACGTCGGCAGCGGCACCGCACGCTGCGGGCATCGCGGCGCTGATCCGCTCGGCACGTCCGGACTACACGGCCGAACAGGTCAAGACCGCGATGCGCATGACCGCGCTCGATTCGATGGGCGCTGGCGTCGATCGGGATTCGGGATACGGCATCGTGATGGCCTACGCGGCCGTCCAGTACGCCCTCACGCACTAAAGACCTTTCGAAGGCGAACCGGCGTTGCCGGTTCGCCACCCGTCGCCTCCCGGCGACGGCAGCCTAACGATTCCCGTATCGGAGAAACACGATGAAGACGTACACCGCACTACTCAAGGCGCTGGTCCTCGGTTGCTCGTTGCTGGCCGGCTCTGCGCAGGCCTTCGCGTTGTTCAGCACGTTCGACAACACGCTGACGACGGCTGACCCGTTCCAGCTCGGACGACTGAGCCGCAACGGGGTCGCCCAGGACTGGATCGGCACCGAAGCCTTCCCCGGCGTAGTCAATGCCGCCACGAGCTATCGGTATCACACCTTCCAGTTCAACGTCGGCAATGCGCCTTACGTCGAGATCAGCGTCTCGTCAGGCTCCACGCTGCTCGCGTCGGCCTACCAGACGTCGTTCCAGCCCGGCGTGTCGCTCGCGACCAACTGGCTCGGCGACGCGGGCAATTCGGGACAGTTCTTCGGCGTGGACTCGTTGTTCTTCCAGGTGATCGCCATCCCGAACAGCGTCCTCACGCTCGTGATCACGGAAACCACCGGCGCTGCCGGTGCCCTGGGCGGCCTCTTCACGCTCACCGCCGACGGGTTCATCGACACGGATCGCAACGATCCCCTCGCCTTCCGCGTTCCCGAGCCGGAAACGCTCCTGCTGATGCTGGCGCCGCTCGCACTGCTCGCGGCCAGCCGCAGGGCGCGCAAGGGTCGCCCGGCAACGGCCGCCTGACGTAGGACCGTACCCTGGCGGCATGTGATTGCACCCGCCGTCGCGAGCACGACAGGGGCCGATTCGTCGGCCCTTGTCGTTTGCCGGACGACAGTCGAGAATGCTCGGCGCAGGGGCCGAAGACGTTGGCATTCGCATCAACCGCAGGTGTCCGCAATTCCCTTTCCGTGACGATCAAGCCGCCCTACGACGGCATCTGGAGGCAGTGGATGAACAAGCAATTCAAGCGTTTGGCAAGTGTTGCGGCGATCGGTCTCGCCACGGGGTCGGCGGCATGGGCGGATGACGACATCTCCCCTGCGGTCCTGCAACAGATGAACGCGATCGCTTCGGTGAAGGCGGGCTTCTCGCCGGCCCAGAAGAAACTGGATTCGGCGCTGGCGTTCGGACTCCTCGCGAACAGTGGAGACGCCCGCGTCGCGCCGTTCGCGAACGCGATCCGACCCCTGGTGAGCAACGACGTGGCCTCCACTGTTGCGCCACAGGCCGTCCGCAGAGGTCCGGCGGGTACCGTGGTCGTCGACATCTACGGCTCGGCCAGCGACGAACTGGCAGGGGCCATCACCGCCGTCAGCGGCACGATCCTCAGCAAGTCGACCCGCTGGGGCGTGATCACCGCGGCGGTCCCCGTCGGATCCCTCATCCAGATCGCGAACCGCACCGACGTCACCAAGCTGCGAGTCTCGTCGGGCGCGCGGACCAACGTCGGCTCGGTCAGCACGCAGGGCACCGTGTCGCACGAGGCCAACAAGGCCGCATCGATCCTGGGCGTCACGGGTGCCGGTGTGAAGGTCGGCGTGCTGTCAGACAGCGCATTGCCCGCGCGTGTGGCGGCCCTGAAGGCGAGCGGCGACCTGAAGCCCTCGGCGAGCGTCCTGCCGGGACAGGACGGTCCGTCCGACGGCTCGGACGAAGGGACCGCGATGATGGAGATCATCCAGGACATGGCGCCGGGCGCCGAGATCATCTTCGCGACCGCGTTTACCAGCGAAAGCAGCTTCGCGGACAACATCCTCGCGCTGGCCGCGGCCGGCTGCAAGGTCATCGTCGACGACATCACGTACTTCGACGAAGGCGTGTTCCAGGACACCATCGTCCAGCAGGCGGTCAACCAGGTCACTGCCGCGGGCGTCGTCTACCTGTCTTCGGCCGGCAACAGCGGCAGTCTGACCCGCGCCACCAGTGGCACCTGGGAAGGTGACTTCCTGTCGGGAGGAACGCCGCCCGCACCGATCGGCGCCGGCGGTGGCCTCGTGCACAACTTCGGCACGCCGGGCACGCCGCAGAACTTCAATCGGCTGACCGGCACGACGCCCATCGTCATCATCAACTGGTCGGATCCGTTCGCTGCGAGCAGCAACGACTACGATCTGTTCATCCTGAACCCTACCGGCACCAGCATCCTGGCGTTCTCCGCCTCGGTGCAGGACGGCACGCAGGACCCGCAGGAGACCGCCTACCTCGATACGTTCGCCAACTTCCCCGTCAATTCACGCATCGTGATCACGAAGTTTGCCGGCGATACGCGTGCGCTCCACGTCGACACGGAGCGCGGCGTCCTGCAGATCGCCACTGCGGGCGCGACGTTCGGACACAACGCAGGGGCGACCACGGTGACGTTGGCGGCCACCTACTGGAACAGTGCGAAGACCGGGACCAAGCCGTTCACCGGCGCGGCGAACATCAACGAGCCCTTCAGCTCCGATGGGCCGCGCAAGATGTTCTTCACGCAGACCGGTGCGCCGATCACACCGGGAAACCTGCTGTTCTCGACCAACGGCGGAACCACGCTGCAGAAACCTGACTTTTCGGCGGCCGACGGCGTGACCACGAGGACACCGGGCTTCCTGCCGTTCTTCGGGACCTCGGCCGCAGCACCGCATGCCGCGGGGATCGCGGCGCTGATCCGCTCGGCCCGTCCGGACTACACGGTCGAGCAGGTCAAGACGGCGATGCGGGCGACCGCACTCGATTCGATGGCGCCCGGCGTCGACCGGGATTCGGGGTACGGCGTGACGATGGGCTACGCAGCGGTCCAGTACGCGCTGACCCATTGACGGACTGACCGGCGTTTCGCCACCGACCGCTCGAGAAGGGGCCGCATCCGCGGCCCCTTTCTTTTGGAGGACCGCCGGCGCGCGCGTGCGCGATGACTAGGACGACACCTGCAGCCCGTCGCAGACGCGATCGAGCAGTCGACCCAGGGTCTTGCGCTCGGCTGCCGCGAGGACCCCGAACAGTTCCTCGTCGCGTCGCGCGATCAGCGCCATCGTCCTGGCGAACAGCGCGCGGCCCTTGCGCGTCAGTGCGAGCACGACGCCGCGACCGTCGCTGGCGCTGGCCGACTTGCGGACCAGACCGCGCTCGACGAGCGATCGCACCGATCGGCTGGCATGTCCCTTGTCCTGGTTCGCGGAGCGCGCCAGGTCGACGAGCGACAGCGGCGCGAACGAACCGATGGCGGCGAGACAGCGCGCCTCGCCGAGACTGAGGCCGCACTCGGCGTCGTAGGCAGCGCCGGACTCGCGATCACCGAGCCGCGCGGTGCGATGCAGACGATAGCTGAGGAAGAGGTCGAGCTTGAGCGTGTCGGTCATGGAATGTCCGGATATCAAGATCGTGGTCGGCCACGGGGATTATGATCCGGCTCCTCGACCTGGCAGTCGTCGACCCATCCCGTTGCTTCGGCAACGACCTTGCCGATCATGCAGACCTCCGAACCGGCCTCTCTTCGTGTCGCGCGCCTTCCTGTGGTCATCGCCGGTGGCGGCCCCGTCGGATTGACCCTGGCAGCCCTGCTTTCGCATCACGGCATCGCATCGCTCGTCATCGAGGCCGACGACGGCTATTGCACCGGCAGCCGCGCGATCTGCGTCTCGCGCCGGTCGATGGAGATCCTGGGCTGGATCGGGGCGGACCGGCGGATCGCAGACATCGGGCTGCCCTGGGCCGGCGGCCGCAGCTACTACCGCGACACCGAGGTGCTGCACTTCCGCATGCCGAGCGAGCCGGGCGAGCGCTTCGCGCCGATGGTCAACATCCAGCAGTACGAGGTCGAGGAAGCCGCGCACCGCGCAGTGGCCGGCGACCGCGCGGAGATCCGCTGGGGAACGAGAGTGACCGGCGTCGTGCCGGGCGATGACGGTGTCCGGGTCGAGGTCGTCGACGATGCAGGCAGCGCGACGACGATCGCGGCCGACTGGCTGGTCGCGTGCGACGGCGGCCGCAGCACGGTGCGCGACCGCCTCGGTCTGCCGTTGAAGGGAATCCAGTACGACGGCCGCTACGTCATCGTCGACATCGAGCAGGAGACGACCCGTGCGGTCGAGCGCCTGGCCTGGTTCGACCCGCCGTCGAATCCCGGGTCGACGATCCTCATGCACCGCCAGCCCGGCAACGTGTGGCGCATCGACTACCAGATCCGCGACGACGAGGATTCGGCCGAAGCCGTGAAGCCCGAGCACGTCCTGCCGCGCGTGCAGAGCCATCTCACGATGATCGGCGAGACGGCGCCGTGGAAGCCGCTGTGGATCTCGATCTACAACGCGAAGTGCCTCACGCTGGACGACTACCGCCACGGCCGCGTGCTGTTCGCCGGCGACGCGGCGCACCTCGTCCCGATCTTCGGGGTGCGCGGACTGAACTCGGGGCTCGACGACGCGGGCAACCTCGCGTGGAAGCTGGCCTCTGTGATCCACGGGCAGGCGTCGGATCGCCTGCTGGACAGCTACTCGACCGAACGCGTGCATGCCGCGCGCGAGAACATCGCGTACGGCGCGAAGAGCACGGAGTTCATGGCACCGCCCCACTTCGGCTTCCGGCTGATGCGCGAAGCCGCCTTGCGGCTCGCGCTCGAGAACCGCGACGTGCGGTCGCTGATCAATCCGCGCCAGTCGACGCCGGTCGCGTATCCGATGGCGGGAAGCGATGGCGTCGTCGGCAGGCCGGCGCCGGATGTCGGAGAAGCGAGCGGTGCCGGTCGTCGGTACCTGTCGCAATGGTTCGGTCGCGGCTTCGTGCTGTTGCTGTTCGACGCCGAGACCGCCGCGTCGCGCGTCGACGCGCTGATCGAAGCACTGCATCCGATCGTGCTCGAAACGCATCGTGTACCGCAGTCGGACGCTGCGGGCTCGCGGTACGACGTGGATCGCGGGCGGATCGTGCTGGTTCGACCCGACGGTTATGTCATGGGTCGCTGGGCCGCCTTCGACGAGCACGTGATCCACGCGGCGATCGAAGGACTGTTGAATCCGACGGAGACCCCCGATGCACGCTGAAACCCTGGACGACGTGTACGGCCTCCTCAGTGCCGCACTGGGCCGCATCGGCGAACGCGATGCGTCGCAGTTCCTGGCGACGCTGGCGCTCGACCTCATCGCCCATCAGGCCGATGGCGACTTCGCACGCGACGCGATCGCGCGGGCCGAGCGGCTGCTGCGAGTCGACGGTCCGACGGATCAGGGGCGATAGCCCAGGCGCTTCATCGCGGCGGCGAGCGTCTGGCGGCTTTTCGCGTAGCCGGCCCACGGATCGTCCTTCTCGAACGACAGATGGTCGCGCGCGGTCGCGACGGTCCACTGCGCGCCGGACTTGAGCCCGTCGAGTGCGTCCCACGCGATCGGCATCGAGACGCCGAGACCGGGACGCGCGCGCGCCGAGAAGGCGACGGCGGTGGTGGCGCCGTGGCCGTTGCGCAGGTAGTCGACGAAGATCCGGCCGACCCGGTTGGTGGGGCCGGACTTGGCGACGAAGCGCTCGGGGATGGTCTTCGCGAGGTGCTGGACGACGGCCTGCGAGAAGCCCTTCACGGTGTCCCAGTCGGCCTTCGGCGCGATCGGGACGACGACGTGCAGCCCCTTGCCGCCGCTGGTCTTGAGCCACGAGACCAGGCCGAGCTCGTCGAGCAGCGCACGGGTCAGCGTGGCGGCTTCCTGGACCTGCGTCCAGCGCACGCCTTCGCCAGGATCGAGGTCGAACACGATGCGATCGGGGGTGGCGATCGCCTTCGACTTCGCGTTCCACGTGTGGAACTCGATCGTGTTGAACTGCGCGGCGGACAGCAGCGCCTCCTTCGTGTCGATCTGGATCATCGCGCCGTGGTCGGGCCAGAGCTTCTGGTCGAGCACGGTCACGCCGGCGATCTTGGCGTCCATGTGCTTCTGGAAGAACAGTTCGCCGCCGACACCCGACGGTCCGCGGACCAGCGACACTGGTCGCCCCTGCAGGTGCGGCAGGATGAAGTCGGCCACGCTGTCGTAGTAGCGCACGAGGTCGAGCTTGGTCGCGCCGGTCGACGGATCGATCACGCGGTCGGGACTGCTGACCTTGATGCCGGAAACACGACCCTTCCCGTCGACGGGTGGATCCACGGAGGCGACGGCCGTCTTCCTTGCTGCGACGGACTTGCGAGCGGTGGGCATGCCGGCATTCTCCTCGAGCGGTTCGGTGGCTTCCTCGCGGACGATGCTCTTGGCGGGCTTGTCGATGCGCAGCCCCTGGAACGACGCATGGCGCAGGTGGCCGTCCGGCGTCCATTCGGCGAACGAGGCTTCCGCGACCAGTTCCGGCCTCACCCAGTGCTCGGCGCCGACCGCCCGCTTCGACCAGCGGCTCTGATTCGTCGATCCGCTTTCGAACGGCGACCGCTCGATCTCGATCGCCTGCAGCTTCTGCTTGAGTTCGCGCGCCGTGGCGAGCGACCAGCCGGTTCCCATCGCCCCGGCGTAGCGCAGCTTGCCGTCCTCGTAGACCCCGAGCAGCAGATTGCCGATCTCCTTCGACGAATCGCTGCGGTCCGTGTAGCCGCCGATGACGAACTCCTGGCGCAGCGAACACTTGAGCTTGAGCCACGTGTCGTTGCGGGTCGACGCGTAGGGGGCGTCGCGGCGCTTGGCGATCACCCCTTCGAGCTTCATCGCACACGCTGCCTTCAGCAGCTGCGCGGGACTGGACGGGAAGTCCGCGCTAAAGCGCACGCGATGATCGGGCGCGCGATCGAGCACGTTTTTCAACGCAGCACGCCGCTGCCACAACGGTACGGCCCGGAGGTCGTAGCCGGCGAGATAGGGTGCATCGAACACGAAGTAGGTGATGGCGTCGCTGCGCGCGTGGTCGATCGCGTTCTGCAGCGCGTTGAAGTCCTGGCCGCCGTGCGCGTTCAGCACCACCATCTCGCCGTCCAGCCAGCCCTCGTCGAGGCCGAGGGCCTCGACCGCCTTCGCCAGCGATCCCAGCTTGTCGGTCCAGTCGTTGCCGTTGCGGGTGAACAGGCGCGCCTTGCCGCCGGCGATGCGGGCGAGGATCCGGTAACCGTCGAACTTGGCTTCGACCAGCCAGCCGTCGTCGGTCGGTGGCGTCCGGGCGAGCGTCGCGAGCTGCGGGGCCAGCATCGCCGGCAACGTCGCCTTCTTCGCGCCGGCAGGCGGTCCGCTCGGCGACGCGTCGCCGGTTCCCTGCGCGGCGGACACGGGCCGCCGATCCTCGGCGGGCCCCAGTGGCTTCTCGATCACGCTGTCGGGCAGTGCGGTGAGGACGTCGTATTCGTCGCCCGGTCGCGCCCAGTCGTCGCGCTTCTTGAAGAGGATCCACGGATCCTGCCGATCCCCCGGCTTCGCGATGCGCACCAGTTCCCAGAGTCCCGCGAGCTTCTCGCCGTGCAGCGCGAAGACCAGCTTGCCCAGCTTCATGCCGTCATGCGGATCGCCGACCGGCTCCCAGGTGCCACGGTCCCACACGATCACCGTCCCGGCGCCGTACTGCCTGGCGGGGATGCGCCCCTCGAATCCGCCGTAGGACACCGGATGATCCTCGACGTGGATCGCCATGCGCTTGGCCTTGGGATCGAAGCTCGGGCCCTTCGGGACCGCCCAGCTCACCAGCACCCCGTCGAGTTCGAGCCGGAAGTCGTAGTGCAGATGCGAGGCCCAGTGCTTCTGGATCACGAACGACAACTGCTTGCCGCGCTCCGCAGGACGACCGGACGGCTCGGGGGTCTTCGCGAAGTCGCGCTTGGCGTTGTAGCGCGACAGCAGCGCTGCGGTGGACATCAGGCGGCCCGCTTGCGCGCGACCTTCTTGGCGACCTTGCGCACCGTTGCCTTGGTCGCGACGGGCGTGGCGGCCGCGCGCTTCGTGGCGCCCTTGCGATCGCCGAGGCTCTGCTTGAGCAGCGCCGTGAGGTCGATGACGTTGCTGCCGCTCGGGCGCTCCTCGGTCTCGAGCGGCTCGACCTTCGCCGTCTTGCCGGCCTCGACCCGTCGGCGGATCAAAGTCCTCACGGCGTCTGCGAAGCGATCGCTGTAGTCGCCGGCGTCCCACTTCACCGTCATCTCGCTGATCAGGCGCTCTGCCATCTTCAGTTCCGCGTCCTTGATGTTCGCGGCCTTGCGGCCCGCGCCGGGCAACGTCAGTTCGCCCATGTCGCGCAGGTCGGCGGACCAGCGCAGCGTGTTGAGGACCAGGCCGGCTCCGGCCGGGATCAGCGCGGCGAGGTGCTCCTTGTTGTGGATCACGACCCGTGCGACGCCGATCACCTGCGCCGCCGCCATCGCCTCGCGCAGCAGCGCATAGACCTTCTCGCCCTGCTTCATCGGCTCGAGGAAGTACGGCTTCTCGAGGTAGACAAACGGGATTTCCGCGGACCCGACGAAGCCTTCGATCTCGATGGTCTGGGTCGTCTTCGGATAGGCCGCGCGGATCTCGTCGTCGCTGACGATCACGTAGTCGCCGTCGTCCTGCTTCACGCCCTTGACGACGTACTCGCGGTCGATCGCCTTGCCCGTGCGCTTGTTGATGCGCTGGTACCCGACCGGATCCATGGTGCGCGCGTCGAGCCAGTCGAAGTCGATGCCGCCGTCCGAGGTGGCCGGGTAGAGGGCGACGGGGACATGGACGAGTCCGAAGCTGATGGCGCCTTTCCAGAGGATGCGTGGCATGGCGATGGATCCTTGTCGTGTGAGAGCGATCGCGCGTGGCGGCCACATCGTTGCCGACCGGTTCGGTCCGACACAGTCTCGACGCTTGCGGGAGCGTGCTGCGTAGGAATGATGGCAGACGTCGTATAGGACGTCGCAAGCGAATCCGCGTGGACGCGGATCGGAAACTCGGTACCCCTCAAGCCGAAACTGAAATGGAAGGGGAGGCTGCCCAATGCATCAATTCGACTCGTCACCACAAGATTTTTTGCTTGACGGCGGATTGAATTCCATTAATAACTGTGAATCGCAGCAAAAGTCGTGCGAATCTCCTAGATGAAATCCTGAGTACAGAATAGAGAACGCCGGCGGTAATACTCGCACTAGCAAGCATTACCGCCGGCGTGGCGTAAAAATCGGTTCTTTTATTGGCTTCAGAACAACATGCCGGTACCCGTTCCGCCACCGACATACATGAGATCGAGGTCCTGCACGGCGACGAATTGCTCAGGCGCGATGGTGGCGACGACGACGAGATCTTGGGTCTGGATATCAGCAATCATGGGAAGCTCCGGAATGAACGGGATTGGAAACAAGATGGATTTGGGCATGAACTGACGAGAAGCGTCAGTAAGTGACAAGGTAATGTAGCCAGTAGTCGGGAGCAACACCGAGATGGATAAAGAATTTTCCTTAGACGAATTGCTCGAGGGCGACATCGACGATGTCGTTCATGCATTCAATCGGGGAGACCTTTCCGCCACATCACCTGCATTGGTGACGCTGGAACACCACATCGCCCGCGCGATTCACGGTTTCGACGAAAATAACCGAAAGAACGTCGAACGGCTGTCGACGATCCTGATGAAGGTCGATGGGTCGGAACGCACCGAGACCAGGATCCGATTGCTAGCCGAGGCGTGCTTCTACTTCAACCGGATCGGCAGATCGTTCGACGGAATTCCCGTTGCCCTCGCCGCCCGGACGCTTGCCGAGCAGCGGGGCCTCAAGAATCTCGAGCGCTTCGCCGGGACAGCTCTCGGACTAGCGTATGCGGACGGCGCCTGTTTCGAGGACGCCTGCCAGACGCTCGAGCGGACGCTGGTCCTTTCGCGAGAACTGGGAGAGGCCGATCTCGAGTGCCTCGCGTTAAGCAATACGGCCACCCTTCTCAAGGAGATGGGCCTCTACCATGACGCCATCGAAGTTGCCGACAAGGCACTCAGCTTCGATCTCACAGCGCCACGCGGTCGCATGATGGCGCTCAACAACGCATCGCTGGGACTGTTCAGCGCGCACCGCCTGCGCAACGATGACGCTGCCCTGCGCTATCTGCGCATCGGCTCGGACGTGCTGGAAGACAACCCGATGGCCGACGTGGTCCACAAGGCCACATTCGAATACTTCCGGGCGATGTACTTGCTGTCGACCGACGATCAGGAGACCGCCGAGCTGCTGATCGCCAACGCAAAGATCCGGGCGGCCGACGTGCGCAACTCGCGGGTCGAGATCCTCCTCGACATAGCGGCGGCACTGTGTGATTGGGCGAGCCGCGATATCGAGCGTGAACGTGGCGCGCGCAAGCGGCTGATCGAGCTCTATCACGCCACGAAGCGAGTCAGGCTGTACCACGACGACGTCCTGCGTGCGCTGATCGAGGTGTACAAGCGCACGCTCACAGGTGAGACCACCGGACTCGACGAAAAATACGGTCGCCATCCAAACGACGTTGCGTCGGGTTTGAATGCGCTGTCGCGCATCGTCACGCAGACCGCCAAGACCGGAATCGGCTACGCGAAGGAACTGGTCAGCTACAACACAGGCGCCGGGCCGGAAATCGATCCAACCCTGGAGTCGTCGCAGTTCGTAGCGGGGGTGAAGAACGCCAAGTTCTATCGACAGATGAACGACCGCGGCGCACTCATGAAGCCGCTGTCCACCACCGGCAAACCCGCCGCCTACGACCCCTTCGCCGGCGTGCGGGCCTGGCTCGGCGATGGCAGCGTGCCCGCGGCGATCGCCAACATCGGCAACCCTGGTGTGGCCGGCACGTCGGGCGACCAGGCGACGACCATCCGCAAGCACGACGAGCTGACCGCCATCCATTGCGACATGGCGCAGTTGCGCATCGAGTCGCTCAAGGCCGCGATGCGCACCGCGGCCTACGACGTGGCCGAGAACTGGGCGCTGGCCGCGGAGTTCTTCGACGACCAGACGGGCGAACACTGCTTTCGCGTCGGACGCCTCGCCGGCCTGCTGGCCGCCGAGCTCGGCATCGATCCAGAGAACTGCCTGCGCATCGAACACGCCGCGCGCCTGCACGACATCGGCAAGATCGCCGTCAACGAACTGATCCTGCTCAAGCCCGGCCCGCTCGACTCGAACGAGATCATGGCCATGCGCGCGCACACCGACGTCGGCGCGCAGCTGCTCGAACATTCCGACGATCCCACGCTGCAGATGGCGGCGGCGATCGCGAAGTACCACCACGCCTGGTGGAACGGCGCCGGCTATCCCGACACGTCCGGCGAGAGCATCCCGCTCGCGGCGCGCATCTGCGCGTTCGCCGACGTCTACGACGCGCTCACCAACGAACGGCCGTACAAGCGCGCCTGGCCGCACAAGCTCGCGGTCGAACAGATGCTCTGCGAGAGCGGCGCGCACTTCGATCCGCGGCTGATGCAGCCGTTCCTGAAGGTGCTCGAGCGCCACATCGGCTCCAACGCCGTCACGCCGTCGACCCGCCTGCACCTGCAGGACATGGAGGCCAACGGCCTGCTGACCTCGCGCCGCAAGCTGATGCTGACGGTCCAGGCGGCCTGAGCGTCGCGGATCCGCGGCGACCCGCGCGGTCGCCGGCATTTCGATTTCGCCCGGCGCGTTGTACCGTTCGGGCATGAAGATCCCCACGAGGCTGCAACCGTTGCTCGACGACGGCCTGATCGACCGCGTCCTGCGCCAGCTGATGAGCGGCAAGGAAGCGGCCGTCTACGTTGTCGAATGCGACGGACCGGACGGCCCGGAAGCCCGCTGCGCCAAGGTCTACAAGGACGCGCAGCAGCGCAGCTTTCGCCAGGCCGTCGACTACACCGAGAACCGCAAGAGCAAGAACAGCCGCGATGCACGCGCGATGAACAAGGGCACCGCGTTCGGCCGCAAGGCCCGCGAGGAAGCCTGGCAGAGCGCGGAGGTCGATGCGCTGTACCGCCTCGCGGCCGCCGGGGTGCGCGTGCCCAGGCCGTACAACTTCCTCGAAGGCGTGCTGCTGATGGAGCTCGTCACCGACGCGGACGGCAACGCCGCACCGCGCCTGAACGACGTCGCTTTCACGCCCGACGAGGCGCGCCGCCACCACCGCACGCTGCTCGACGAGGTGATCCGCATGCTGCTCGCGGGGATCATCCACGGCGACCTGTCGGAGTTCAACATCCTCGTCGCCGCCGACGGCCCGGTGATCATCGACCTGCCGCAGGCGGTCGACGCGGCGGGCAACAACCACGCGAAGGCGATGCTCGACCGCGACGTGACCAACCTCGCCAACTACTTCGGCCGCTTCGCCCCCGAACTGATCGGCAGCGAGTACGGCAAGGAACTCTGGGAGCTCTACGTGCGCGGCGCACTCGAGGTCGGCATGCCGTTGACCGGACGGGTCGCGGCGCCGCGCGGCAAGGTCGATCTCGGCGGACTGCTGAACGAGATCGAGGATGCCCGTTTCGAGGAGGAGGCGCGGCAGATGCGCATGGCGCAGCCGGACTCGTGACGATGCTGCCCTCGCCCACCTACGACGATGTCGTCGCCGCCGCGGCCCGGCTCGACGGCCACGCGCACCGCACGCCGGTGCTGACGTCGCGCACCGTCGACGCGGAGACGGGCGCCGAGTTCTTCTTCAAGTGCGAGAACTTCCAGCGCATGGGCGCCTTCAAGTTCCGCGGCGCCTTCAACGCGCTGTCGTGCTTCGATGCCGCGCAGCGCAAGGCCGGCGTTGTCACGTTCTCGTCGGGCAACCACGCGCAGGCCATCGCGCTCGCCGCGCGGCTGCTCGACATGCCGGCCACGATCGTGATGCCGCACGACGCGCCCGCGATGAAGGTCGCGGCTACCGAAGGCTACGGCGGCCAGGTCGTGCGCTACGACCGCTACACCGAGGACCGCGAGGCGATCGGGCGGCGGCTCGCCGAGGACCAGGGACTGACGCTGATCCCGCCGTACGACCACCCGCACGTGATCGCCGGCCAGGGGACGGCGGCGAAGGAGCTGTTCGACGAGGTCGGCCCGCTCGACGCGCTGTTCGTGTGCCTCGGCGGCGGCGGCCTCCTCGCGGGGTCCGCGCTGTCGACCCGCGCGCTGTCGCCCGCCACGAAGCTCTACGGGGTCGAGCCGGAAGCCGGCAACGACGGCCAGCAGTCGTTCCGTTCGGGGTCCATCGTGCACATCGACACGCCGGTGACGATCGCCGACGGAGCGCAGACCCAGCACCTCGGCCACTACACGTTCGAGATCATCCGGCGCGATGTGGACGACGTGCTGACGGCGAGCGATGCCGAACTGGTCGACGGCATGCGCTTCCTCGCGTCGCGCATGAAGATGATCGTCGAGCCGACCGGCTGTCTCGGCTTCGCCGCGGCCCGCACGCGCGATCTGAGGGGCCAGCGCGTCGGCGTGATCGTCAGCGGCGGCAACGTCGACCTGGCGCGCTTCGGCAGCCTGCTCGCGACGTGACGGGCGCTACGGCGCGATCGTCTGGCGCACGGCGTGCTCCCAGCGCTGCATCAGCGCGTCGGCCTGCGTGCGCGGCATCGTCGGCATGAACGTGCGGTCGGCGCGCCACAGGGTCGCGAGTTCCGCCTCGTCGGCATACACCCCGCTCGACAGGCCCGCGAGGTAGGCCGCCCCCAGGGCCGTGGTCTCGATCACCGCCGGACGCACGACCGGGATGCCCAGCAGGTCGGCCTGGAACTGCATCAGCAGGTCGTTGACGCTGGCACCGCCGTCGACCCGCAGCTCGGCGACCGGCCGACCGCCGCTCGCGACGACATCGCGGCTCATCGCCTGGAGTAGCGCCGCGCTCTGGTAGGCGATGCTCTCGAGCGCCGCGCGCGCGATGTGCGCGACCGTCGTGCCGCGCGTGAGGCCGGTCAGCGTGCCGCGCGCATCGGCGTTCCAGTACGGCGCGCCGAGCCCGGTGAACGCCGGCACCATCATCACCCCGCCCGCGTCGGGCACGGTCTCGGCGAGCGCCTGCACGTGCGCGCTGCCCTCGATTGCTTTCAGTCCATCCCGCAGCCACTGCACGACCGCGCCGCCGACGAACACGCTGCCTTCCATCGCGAACAGCGGGGTCGCGTCGCGCTGCGCGGCGCTGGTCGTGACGAGGCCGTTCTGCGAGGTCTCGAAGTCCTGGCCGGTGTGCATCAGCAGGAAGCAGCCGGTGCCGTAGGTGTTCTTGGCCATGCCGGGGCCGAAGCACGCCTGCCCGAACAGCGCGGCCTGCTGGTCACCGGCGACGCCACCGATCGGCAACGAGCCCCCGAGCAGATCGGCGTCGGTGTCGGCGAAATGGCAGCTCGACGGGCGCACCTCGGGCAGCAGGCTGGCAGGGATGTCGAGCGCGGCCAACAGCGCGTCGTCCCAGCGGTTGGCGCGCACGTCGAACAGCATCGTGCGCGACGCGTTGGTGACGTCGGTGGCGTGCACGCGGCCGCCGGTCAGCTTCCACATCAGCCACGTGTCGA
>Ga0209512_1001679_pt1 | contig 26198 bp, 27 predicted proteins | sample frozenSSSSmetaG_FD_184142 | JGI IMG/M metagenome (GOLD analysis project Ga0209512, IMG submission 184142) | Glacier valley bacterial and archeal communities from Borup Fiord, Nunavut, Canada, to study Microbial Dark Matter (Phase II) -... | ecosystem: Environmental > Aquatic > Freshwater > Ice >...
TTGGATTCCTTCTGTAAACGCTTCCTCTCCTTACGGGCCTCCTTCGTCTCCTTCAAGGCGCCGCCATCTCCATTTGACGCATCGAGTACGCTCACAGCGACGGAATCTTTGGCAGTTTTTTCCTTGCGACTCTTCTTTTTGGCTGGCGCGTCTTTCGATTGTATCTCTTGTTCGAGAACCTCTTCGGATTCTTCTAAGATTCTCTTAGCCATGGCTGTTTTGGGTCTCAAAGCCGACAGTCAATTCGTCGCAAATCCTGCTTAACTGAAAATCTAAACCCAAAAATTATTTTTCGAATGTTGGAACCTTGCGTGGTTCGGATCAAACTTTGGCCGAATACCGATGGATAAGCATGAGCATAAATTCCACGTAGTCATGTGATATCGCGAATTAGAAGAGACGGCAAGACGACCACCCTCAACTACAATTTTTATATGCTTAATTAAAACACATACATGCACTATCTTGAGAGAATGGAACAAGCATGTAATATTATCAAACTCCTAAGATTTACACGTGCCCAAAAAAAACGAGGATCTCGGCTTTTATGTCATTCGTCCTCAGCTTGTCAGTCAGGATTTCCTTTCCTTCTGGCAATTCGTAGAAGGCAATTTGTATCATCATTCCATCAGATGATTTGGTCCAAACCGACGGAAAACCTCTTGCCTAAAAAAACTGGCCTTTTAAACTCTTGCCAGGCACCTTGCCGAGCAATAACCATGCACATACTGTCCTCAAAAGCAAATATGACCTAACAACTGGGGGTTTATGCTGTTGCTGTCGAACCCTGAGCCGGCTCCACAACAGTCTCAATGTCAATCTTCGGCAAGCTTGAACCAGTGCCACCAAGATTCGTAGACTTGGCCTTGGGGTTCTTGGTATAGTAGTTAGATATGGCTGATTTGATAGCATCCTCGGCAAGCATGGAGCAATGAACTACAATTAGGTTAGCGATGACGTCTCCGTATAGTAGCAGTAGCAACTAGCACTCACGCTTTACAGGAGGCAAGCACAACTCCTTCGCGATCTCAGTATTCCGTACTCGCCCCGCCTCCTCTAATGTCATGCCGCGTACGAGCTCCGTCAAGTATGAAGACGACGCAATTGCAGAACCGCACCCAAAGGTCTTAAACTTCACGTCCGATATCGTATTGTTGGTGGGATCGACGCGGATTTGAAGCTTCATAACATCGCCGCACGCTGGAGCTCCAACAAGTCCTGTTCCGACATCGGTGTCGGTCTTTGACATACTGCCTACATTGCGCGGTCGGGAATAATGATCGAGGACCTTCTCGTGGTATTGCCTGCGGCTATTTGCAATACGATTTGCAATGACTGGTGTTGTGATCTGCGACGAAGATGGTCCAAATGATCGAGGCGCCGATGCCAATATCCTCCTCGTAGCGCGTGGAGCAGTGGCCAAAACTCGTTGGAACATCGTTTCGGTGGTAAAAAGCTGGTGATCGATGTGCGAAAGGATTACTTGATTGAAGTATTACTGGTGTTGAACAGGTAGACGGAGGATATTAATGGTAAAAGTGAGGTTGCTGTTGTTTTCTAGAGTTGAGGTTAATGATGGACGTCAAATTATGAGGTTCTAGCCGAATATGAAATCATTGGCTTGGGTGGCAGATGCCGTGTTGCACGTGACTGCATAACGCGTAACCCACCCCACTTTAGCTTTCAAAGGTAGCTATCGATAAGAGATACATAGGTACGTACCTATTTACATAACATCTGCACCCAGCAATTTTCGTTAACTAGGTACTGAGCCACATATTTACTAAGCACCAATTCTGAAGTATCTATGTAATCCCCTCTATTTTGTCCTGTTTGCTCATATAGGAGCACCATCCGAGGTCTGCTTGCCTAACAATTCTACATACACAGTATACCTTCGAGACTGGTTATTCTCGCCTTTCTTTACAGTCAATCACCTGCATCAAATACTCAACATTTGGGCCTTAACCAACCTATTTTGTGCTTGCACATTGCAATAGAACCTATCTCTCGAAACAGCACTCTTGTTGCTCTTGACTGAACAACATCCACCTTCACGCCAATATGGCCTGCAAACACGTCGATGATTTGGGTTAGTCACTCTATATGTTCCATATCCAACTTGTCCATTACTTGCAATCCTTCATCCTTCGACTCGCTCATACTAGAAGCGTCAATAAGGTCATCTGAGCTAATTAAGCTACATAGAATTACGTCCGCCAGGACCAAACCAGGCTGTATACCGAGAGGACTGTACACAATGCTTCGATTCTATTGTGAGCATAAACATAGCACAACAAAAAAACCCGAGCCCAGCGATTGACGTTGCATTCAGGACGATCCAACAGGCCTCGATGTTTGCTTGTACTGTTTTAATGGAGGATGCACTGGCGATCGAAACCATAGTCGATTACACTTCGACAGGAAACACCATCCTCTCGTTCTCAATATTCGGCGAATCAGAAAGGTTGTTGTCCGAGATGAGCCTCCGCAGAAGATGTCCAGACTCGCAATAGCGGCAGAAACGGAAACGGATCGTTATGACACACGCACCGTGGTACGATGCTATGAATGCGGGGTTAACGACGTTGATACAGCTTCAGGTCACCTTGCATCAGTTATCGATGGTGTGATGAAGGCCAACACATTTTCTAGACAAGAAGAAGTAAAGGCTTGGGAACAAGAGATGATTTCTTGCGAGCATATTCTCACATTACAGCAAGAGCCAGAAAGAGTGATTGAATCCCAGCAGCTTGGTCATTGTTCAATGTGTACATTGCAAGAAAACCTATGGCTCTGTCTACAGTGCGGAAATCTAGGCTGTGGTCGTTCCCAATTTGGTGGTGTTGGTGGGCAGTCTCATGGCCTCGCACATGCTGATGCCTCGCATCATGCTGTTGCTGTTAAGTTGGGATCAATCACTCCCGAGGGCACTGCCGATGTATATTGCTATCAGTGCGATGAGGAGAGGGTGGACGATGATCTTGGGAAGCATTTAGCTCATTGGGGTATTGTCCTTGCAGAGCGTCAAAAAACGGAGAAGAGCCTCACCGAAATGCAGATTGAGCAAAACTTACGCTGGGAGTTCTCAATGACTACTGACGATGGCAAAGAAATGAAGCCATTGTTTGGTCCTGGTCTTACAGGTCTCAAGAATATTGGCAATAGCTGCTATTTATCCAGCACCGTCCAGTGTTTGTTTGCACTGCCTCAGTTTCGAGCACGCTACTTCCGTCCTGAAGACGATATGCCGTTAGCTCAAGATCCTGCGCAGGACCTTGAAACGCAGCTGCGTAAGCTTGCTGATGGTCTTCTCTCGGGGAGATATTCTCGTCCTGATTCCGATGTTGTTGCTTCTGAGTCATCGGCGGAAATCCCTTATCAGAGGGGCATTGCTCCAACAATGCTCAAACATCTTGTGGGTCGTGGACATGTCGAGTTCTCAACCATGCGTCAGCAAGATGCTTTTGAGTTTCTTTTACATCTCATCAAGCTAATCAATCGTTCTCAACATCCGGGTTCCTTAGATGATCCAACCAAAGCATTTAGATTCGTCATGGAACAGAGACTGCAGTGTCTGGCGTGCAAAAGAGTCAGATATAGTACTACTGAGCAGGACAACATTTCTATTCCTGTTCCTGTACGAAAGATATCGTCGCAGGCCAACCAGTCGGAAGAAAGCGATGATTGCAAGGTCGAATATCAACCAGTCACGCTCAGGGAATGCCTAGATATCTTTACTTCGGAAGAGGTGGTTGAACTTACCTGTAGTTCCTGCGGCAGCAAGGAAGGATTTGCCAAAAAATCTTTGTTCAAAACATTCCCAGATGTTTTGGCAGTAAATGCCCAACGATTTGTACATCTAAACTGGGTGCCAACCAAGGTCGATGTACCAGTAATAGTCGGGGATGAAGTCTTCCTACTCGACGACTACAAGTCTCCTGGACTTCAGCCTATGGAGGAACTGCTTCCGGAAGAAGATGTTGTGGCTACTCAGTCGTCATTTGTCCCAAATCAGGACGCTCTTTCAAACTTGCAGCAGATGGGATTCCCTGCTAATCGTTGTGAGAAGGCCTTGCATGCGACTGGCAACAGCGATGCCAACATGGCCATGGAATGGCTGTTTGCCCACATGGATGATCCAGATATCGACGAACCCTTCGTTCGCGACAGAGATTCTGGTTCGACAAGTCTCGTGGATGCGGAGAAAATCGAAAGCCTTGGCCAAATGGGTTTTGGACCACCACAAGCCCGGAAAGCTCTGAAGGAAACTGGCGGCGATATGGAGAGAGCGGTCGATTGGCTATTCAGTCACCCAGACGATCAAGGCGACTTTGGCGAGGAAGAGCCAGTTCTCAAGGCAAACCCTTCAATTCAGCTGTGCGGGACTGAACTACTGCCTGCGAAGTTTGAGCTCCAGTCCATAATCTGCCACAAAGGAGGTAGCATTCATGCTGGGTAAGAAACGAAATTTCCTTTTATTTTCTATCAAGGTTGTACAGAGTTGCTAATACCAAAAAGTCATTATGTAGCTTTCGTTCGGAAGCAGTTAAATGCGGACAAGACCAAATCATGGGTTCTCTTCAACGACGAAAAAGTGGTGAAAGCTGAAGCGGTTGAAGAGATGAAGAAGTTTGCCTACGTATATTTCTTTGAGCGTCTATAAAACAGATCGAAGGCTTGGGATACACTGGCGTTTTCAGGTTGCATTCTTCGCGGAAAAGTTCATATATAAGAACTCGGCGAATCGGTTACAGCATAAATCCATCGCCCACCGTCTACCACTTGATGAATTGTCGTGTCGGGGTTTATCCATGAGATACATAGAGCTGCTTGGAGATTCGGAATATGAAAATGATTTCCATTCATCCAGCGAACTGCTATTCTAAGGAGTGAAGCATCCTGCCTTACCTGAAATCCACATATCACCGACAACAATTCGTAGCCCTTTAGTATTGCACAGCGTAGCCTGTAGTAATCCGATTGTTAAAAGGTACAAACATTGCTCCATTGTCAGATCAAAGTCCTAGGTAGGTTAATGCCTTTTGAGCCAAGACAACATGTGACTGAATGCTTGCTCTTGGGCAATTTTTATCTGAGACTCCGAATAGTCACCAAAAACAGCAAACCCTATCATCATTCAGTAGATGCTGAAAAGAAAGCAAAGAGAGTGTTAGCTTACCATGAGGAACGTCGGGATATATTTCAACTTCGTGATCGACGCCTCTCTTCAGCATAAGCTCCTCTCCAGCCCTTCTAACACTGTCAGGAAAGAGTTGATCATTTTCGACACATATCATCAGAATAGGTGATTTGATGCGGCCAAAATCATCTTCTGTCACAAGGGTCCCATGGGCAATGGCTCCAGCTTTGATGTATGGACCTTGTTCATCACTTCCGGCTTCTTCGTCAGCGGCGGCCTTGGCCTCTTCTAAACCAGCAAATGCATCCTCTGAAGCAAGGTGAAGAGTGTATTTTGCCCCCACAGAATACCCAACGGAGTATATACCACCTCCAGACGAAATGGCATCAGCAAATTCATCTTTTGCAGCTTCTATGGTCTTCCGCAGTATCGGCAGGATCTTGGCCGGTGTGTGTCTAGCCAGCCACATATCTATCAGGAAGCTCTTCGCAGTCTCGACGGCACGCATCTTGATTCGTTCGATTAGCGTCGATTGATCTTCCTCGACGGGCTCAGTAGAATTTGGCGCTGGATCATTATCGAATAAGTCTGGCATGATCACGAGAAATCCTTCAGCAGCATATCTATCCGCCTGAAGTTGATTGTTGACAGAACGAAGCCCAGTACCGCTTGTGAGAAACAACAACAGCTTGGAAGCTGAATGTGGGTAGTCACTCGGTTTCGAAATATACGTCTAGGGTAATCTCTTAGCAACTGGTAATCGAGAGAAGCCCTGGGGAAGACTTCATTTACCTCTATGCCTCCCAATTGAATTATCTCGCCCGAAGGAGCAGAGGCCACGGCTTCATTGATGTTAATCAGTGCCAACAGCGGATGAAATAAGCTTACTGCTAGAATGATCCATTGCAGGACGTTGCTGCTGCAAATTAATGAAGTTCCTCTTGGACGAATTGATTGCTCACTTCATGACTCGAACTGGGATCTTCTCCTGATGTTGTATTCAAGAGCTGTCTAGCTTCAGTTGCATCTACAGCATCACTCTCAAGTGCCGTTGTTGCCAAATGTCCGTCGGACATGCTGATTTACATATAACTGAGGTGATTTGGTTGTTGGTTATCATGTATTTGTTGGTTGAAGAAGTTGAAGATGCTGAAGAGAGCAGCTTCCAAGGTGTCGCTCTTCGCTCTTCCTATTGGGCTTGAAGCTTTGTTTACGGTACCTTCTCATGTACTATTTAGATACTTCTATTTGTATGGCAAATACGTGCAGAAGAGGTATCAGTACGGTACCTTTATACGGCCAATAATATGTACCTCGTCACCGAAAACAGGGTGTATTTCAAGGGTGGAAATCACGTGCCACGTTTTGGGCAAGTGGGCTTTCCTTTCGCGAAACCACTCTACGCGAATAAACGCGTACACAAATCCCATAGACTCCAAACCGCGTGAGTCGAAGGTGCCACCCCTCTATCTACATCACACTTTCATTCTTCCGCAGTCTCCCCAACCCACACGTCAGGTCTAGCACACAGTTCGCGAGCGTAATCATGACTGATCTCGCTGCTTCCAAAATTACGCAGGGAGTGTTGGAGTGAGTCTGACGAACTTGGGAATGAATTTGATTGTCCAAGACCACGACTGACTTTTGCCCAGCTTAATCTTCAACGATCCTGAACGGTGGAGACAGGAAGCTCCTGTTCCAGTGCTTCAATGTGTCCAGATCAAGCCTTTAGGTTCACAGGGAAATGCCCCTGGAAGATTTCGGATTGTTCTCAGCGACACGAAGAATTTTGTTCAGAGCATGCTCGCCACAGGTGATAATGAAACCGCGATGCAATTAGTGTGCGATGTCTAATAATATCACAGGCGCAGCCCATTTCATACACGATCAAAAGCTCAAGAGAGGGTCCTTGGTTCGGCTGAAGGAGATTCAGTCAAGTATGGTCAAAGGCAAAAGGTATATCAGCTGGTGAAACTGCTATAAGAAAACAGGCTAACGACGAAAGGATTTTGGTCGTCTTGGACCTCGAAGTTCTGGAAGAGTTCGGCGAACCGGAGAAGATCGGTGATCCTCAGCCATTAGGGGTTAAGGGCGAAGAGGAGGAGGATACAAAGCCTCTTGCCCTAACTAGCAATGGCTTTTATGGAAATCGACCTCAGCAACCACAAGGACAAGAACGCTCGCTGCCCTCTCGCAACGGTCCTTCCAGCTCAGCTCCTCACGCAAACATATATCCTATCGAGGCTTTATCTCCGTATGCACACAAGTGGACGATTAAGGCAAGAGTGACCAATAAGTCCGATATCAGGACGTGGCATAAACAAAGCGGCGAGGGAAAGTTGTTCAGCGTTAATCTCTTGGATGAGAGTGGTGAGATCAAGGCCACTGGCTTCAATGACCAATGCGACATGTTATATGACCTACTCCAAGAGGGTTCGGTTTATTACATCTCATCACCTTGTCGAGTTCAGCTGGCCAAGAAGCAGTTTACCAATCTTCCCAACGATTACGAGTTGACATTCGAACGGGATACTGTTGTTGAGAAAGCCGAGGATCAGGAAAATGTTCCACAAGTTCGCTTCAATTTCACCAATATTGCGGACCTACAAACAGTAGAAAAGGACACCACAATTGATATCATCGGAGTATTGAAGGAAGTGGGCGAACTCTCTCAAATTACTTCAAAATCTACCAGTAAGCCATACGACAAGCGGGAACTGACATTGGTAGACGACAGTGACTTCTCGGTCCGCTTGACAATATGGGGTAAAACTGCTATGGCTTTCGATGCTCAACCGGAGTCGATCGTTGCTTTCAAAGGAGCAAAAGTCTCTGATTTTGGGGGAAGAAGCTTGAGCTTGTTGTCGTCAGGCTCAATGTCTCTAGATCCGGATATCCAAGAGGCGCACAGGCTCAGAGGCTGGTACGATTCCGACGGTCGGGGCAACACGTTTGCATCACATTCTGGTATGGCTAGTGCTGGAGCTGCTGGAGGTCGCCAAGATCCCCTGAAGACTGTTGCGCAGGTTCGCGAAGAGAATCTGGGCATGTCGGAGACGACTGATTACTTTTCTACAAAAGCCACAATCGTCTATATCAGACAAGAAAATGTCGCCTATCCAGCATGTTTGAATGATGGCTGCAACAAGAAAGTTATTATGGAAGACACTGGTAAATGGCGCTGCGAAAAGTGCAATATTGCGCATCCAAAGCCCGAATACCGTTACATCATGTCAATCAATGTCAATGATCATACTGGTCAGCTTTGGCTGAGTTGTTTTGATGATGTTGGAAGAATGATAATGGGCATGACAGCCGATCAATTGATGAACCTGAAGGAGAATGATGAGCCAGCTGCTGCTCAAGCATTTGAGGAAGCCAACTGCAAGACGTTAGTTTTCAAATGCAGGGCCAAGATGGATAGTTTTCAAGATCAGCAGAGGTATGTATTTGATATACCTACAGAAATGAAACCATGCTAATACATATCAATAGAGTACGTTATCAAGTCACCGGCGCGAGTCCTGTCAATTACATCGCAGAAGCACAAAAGCTTGCAGATCTGATTAAGCTGTACAATATTAATTGAGAGTTTCATTGAACATGAGTTTTTATGAATGACTTCGGAGCTATTATATTATATGGCTATGGCAGGACTAAGAAGGAAATGAGAAGGAAGCAAATCTATGTATTCTGTGTCTTCATGATTTGCTTTTAATGATGTTTAATACAAAGTCCATATCTATCATCTATCTACCAACCGCCTATCCATCAGGTCAACGTTTGAATTTCAGTTCATGGTTTATATCAAAGTGACAAAGAGGTAATAATTTTATAGACTTATATACCTAAATGACACAAATGATCTTTCCTTTGGTTTTATTAGATTCCATCAGCCTATGAGCGTCCTGAATATCCTCCCATCGGAACACTTTCTCCACAAAGACCTTGAATGTTCCATCTTCAAACCGTGGAAAATACTGCACAAGTTTGTCTCTCAGTTTGCCCTGATAATCGGGATCTCTGCTTCGCAAACTGCTTCCTTCGTATCTGACACGCTTCCGCAGAAAGGCGGCGATATCAACGCCTGCATCGAGTTTGGTGCCGCCAAGAAATGCCAAATTGACAATATGGCCATCAACGGCTGCAGCTTCAAGGTTTTGTTGGAAAGTTGAGGCGCCCATGAAATCAATCAAGACGTCCACTCCTTTGTTGTCCGTAAGCTTGTTCAGTTCTTGGGCCCAAGGTTTTCCATTGCTAGTGTCGAAACCCGCAGTGGCACCGAGTTCCTTAACGCACCAATCAATCTTGTCTTGTGTCCTAGAAGTGACATAGACAGCCGATGCTCCATCTGCTCTGGCGAGCTGGACGCCAGCAATGGAGACACTAGATGCGCCAGCGTGCCAAAGGACACTCTTTCCCGGTGCGAACTCCCCTACGAGATAGAGAGCCTGTGTCGCAGTGATCCAGGTCTCTGGAATTCCGGCTGCCTCTTCCCAAGTAATTTTGTTCGGTTTATGCATCAGCGTGCGGCTGGAAACTGAAATGTATTCGGCGTATGCTCCTGGAAGCCATATTAGTTGAGAGTTTATTTATGCATGGACAATGGGAAAATACCTCCATAGGCCAGACCAAAAACTTCATCGCCGACCTCAAAGGATTCTTGCACAGATGGACCGAGTTCGACAACCACTCCAGAGAACTCAACCCCTAGGATCTTGCTTACTCCTTGCGGTACGGGATATTTCCCCTCACGCTGTAAAAGATCCATCCGATTGAGCCCGAAAGCCTTGATCTTAACCAGTACCTCCGAATTTCCAGGTCTCGGCTTTGGAACCTCTGAATTGATGAAAACAGCAGAAGCGCTGCCTTTGCCATCTTTGATGTCTGATGAGTAGAAAGTCAGTCACTGTCGATGTACGGAGAGTACACAAGGTCAACGCCCTACCAACAGCCCTCATTGTTTCGGCCATGGCTGCTTCTCTTGTTACTTAGTATTGAATAGATATGCGAGCACAGTTGTAACAGGTGATTCTGTATTCCCTACTTATTTACTGTCCATTGGCAGGGCCCTATAGAACACACAATGAAGTGCATTGCCCATTTCCTTATATACGTATAATATACGTCACAGTCACAGGTACATGATAGGTCCAAGCTCCAATTACTACACCTAAACTGTTCCATTCCATACTACCCCACCTGTTCTACCCCTCAATTCCGGCCGCGGAATTCCGGCCGGGATCTCTTAGATCATTGCATAATCTTCTTGATTTCAAAGCAGAGCAACGGAATCCTTGGTGCTGTATATGGCCATGTTTGGAGAATCTCAGGCAGACATACGTATCAGTCTCAATAAATTTAGTTGCCAATACTTTGCGCTAACAATCAAGGACGACCTATCGCCGTCGACGCCCCATCGAATGCACCTTTGCCATGCTGAAACGCCAAAAGACCTCCGTCGTACAACCGGCGTGGGAGAGAGTATTGAGGCCAAAATCCACAATCACCCGCCTGTAGTTCATTATTCATAAATGATCTTGGATCGCAACGGCTTCCTCAGAATGGCCTATGCAGCCATTAGATCTTCATCATCTGGGCCAATACTCCATCCAAGCTCCTCTCCAGCATATCCATCACCGGAATTTGCATCCCCCAGTTTCTTCTGCTTATGTGCCCATCTCAAATACTCCTTTTCATGCGTCAAAAGATGATCGGTGGCCTTAATATCCTCCATCATACGTTTGATTCGTCCCATGGCAGCAGCAAGCTCTTCTTCTACGCGAGATTCGGTCAATGCTGGTCCTGTCGGGTTGAAAGCAAGAAAAGGTCGGCGGTTCGAAGAACGGGCGAGAATACCCTGAAGTTCGCCGCGAGATATCATTTCCATGATTAGGCCTTCCACAGCTTCGTCTGTGGCCAATTTTGACCCGGTTTCTGCGCTGAAAGTTGACTCGGAGATATGGGAGATCGAAATTGTCCGGTACAAATTTGAGAGCCCGCGTATCTGATGCTGTTGATAGGCTGCAAGTATGCAACCCATCAGACCTGTGTTTCCATCCTTCCTCCAAATTTCCGTACCCGTAGCGATTTCTGCCTTGAGTCTCGAAGCCGAACCCGACTCGAATAAGCTAGCCACAACGTCATATGGTTTTCCAATGACATGAAAGACTCTAGCCGCGTTGCCATTCGTAGTATGCGGAAGACTCGGGGCCTTTCCATCAAAAAGAATCTTCGCCAACATCCACTTCTTGTAAGCTTCGACCATTATTTTACTGACCGCACCGTCTTTGACGGGATATGTGACAACGTTCACTAGAAGCTCCGCAGCTCTTTCCCATTGCTTCAACCCAATAAATATTGTGCCGCTAAGCATGAAATACTCTTGTATATCTTGAGTATTGATCTTCTTCGTGAGACCTGACTCAGGCGTGATATACTGATGGCCGGAGAGATGAAGCGAGCAGATATACTTCGGCTCTCGCTGAGAGTCGATGCCAGGAAGGTATAGTATATCATGGTTCAGCACATCTATAGCAGGAGAGTATGTCCCAGATTCCAGGGCTAACTGGCACAGAAGAAGATGAGTCGATGTAAGCGTTGATCCGGTCTGGTCAAGCCGAAGGATGAAATTTGCAATCGGCGCAACGGCCGATCCAGGCTATAAGGTATCAGCAAACCCGTATTAAATACTCTAGTGGATTTTAAACATACTTCTCCTAGACTTCGTGCAAATGCCGCCAGAGAAATGACGATTTCTCTCGTCTCCGGTCCGATATATCGAACTTGTCTGGCATCGAAACTCTCGAGAAAGTTCACCGTTTTACGCCAGAGCGATGCGACGAGTGTCGATTGGCTAGCATATTCAGTAGTATTTGAGGTTCCTTGAATCTCTTTGAGGTGTGCCAGAAGAGCAAGAGCGTAGGGAATTGTGTTCAACGTCGGGTTGATGATCTGCAAGGTATGTCAGTTTCCGATTCCTGCTGGGGAAAGAAGAACCAACATCCAGAATATTTTCTCCGTCTGTAGTCGACTGAAGTAGTCTCTTGTGGGAAATCTTCCTGATGTTATCGACTTGCAACCGTATGCTGTCATCGTATTGTTTATCCGATAACGGCTGGAGAGGCGGTGGATGGGCCGGAAAGGAGAGTAACGTTGCAAGAAGGTCGTCCATTGGTATAATGCAGAATCAAAGACTCGGATCCAGATCGTCCTCGCCCTTCAGTTGTCGATACTATACAGGCTACGTATGAGCTTGGACGTCCAGCTTTGGGACTGGCAGACACCAGGCACGCAAGAGTGAGCGTCGAGAGTGACACCACCGTGACACCATCAACATGCTCTTAGTGTAAATAATATTGTTTGCGGTAAGCAAGCTGTATAGTGATACCGCTGCTATTTGTCTGATTTTGTGAGGTCTTCAAACGCGCGCCTGTGAAGTTATTCGTTCTGGAAAGCGGTAGGATTGGGGGATAAGGTGGACGGAGTTTACTTAATCCGCGTCGTGAACAACGGTCGGAAAAATGCTGCTTCCGAAAAAAATGTCAACGGGCATGCCACCGCGGAGGCACCGTGTTCCAGATACCTGTGACTCTGCTTTCTGAATTATATCTGAACTCCGGTACCATTTGTGTCCTCTCCGTGGAGTGAAACTATTAAATTCCTTCTTGTTGGAACCAGCCTGCCCATTTTACTTCACAAATCTCATATATATATATATATATATATATATATCAGTTCAATGTCTTTATCCAACGCTCTGCCTGCAGATGCTGCAAGAGCGGCGAAATCTGCTTCACATAGACTCGCGACGCTCTCAGCGTCCTCTAGAAATGATGCCCTTACAACGATCCACAGTGCTCTGATCGGCGCCAAGGATGAGATTTTAGCTGCCAATGCTCGTGACTTGGTCGCAGCAAAACAAGCGGCGACGAAGGGGGAGCTCAGCACGAGTCTCGTGTCAAGGCTAGATTTGGGAAAGAAGGGGAAATGGGAGGACATGTTGAAGGGAATACTGGATGTCCGTGGACTAGAAGACCCTGGTAAGCCGTTGCTTTGCCATGCTCTATATACTCCATGGACTACCTATGCATGGTTGGCACTCTGCTGATATCTTAAAGTTGGCAAGGTCACTTTGCGCACCCGCTTAGATGATGGCTTGGAACTCGAACGGGTTACGTGCCCTATCGGCGTCCTCTTAATCATCTTTGAGGCGCGTCCAGAAGTCATTGCAAACATCGCTGCGTTGGCGATCAAGTCTGGGAATGCCGCCATCCTGAAAGGTGCGTAACAACAGCCGAGGCCATTCGCTGGACATTAGACTGACAGTAGCCATTACAGGTGGCAAGGAATCCACGGAATCGTTTGTGGCTATTTCCAAGGTCATTTCAGACGCGTTAGCTACCACCGAGGTTCCTAATGATGCTATACAACTCATCACCACACGTGATGTCATTCCTGAATTACTTGCTTTGGATCAGTATATCGACCTCGTCATCCCCCGGGGCTCAAATGAGCTGGTCCGTTATGTCAAATCCTCTACAAGAATACCTGTTCTTGGCCATGCCGATGGGCTTTGTTCGATATTCTTGGAAAAGAGCGCCGACATAGAAGTTGCTGTGAAGGTGATCGTTGATTCAAAAACGACCTATCCTGCTGCCTGCAACAGTGTCGAGACTCTGCTGGTTGAGGCGGACGCTTTGGAGCAACTTCTTCCACCTGTGGCGGAAGCCCTGTTGGCACAAGGCGTCACGTTGCGCTGCGATTCAACAAGCAAGGCGGTATTGGCAGAAAAGCTTCCTGCAAACTTATCGGTCATTATACAGGCTTCTGAACCCTCAGACTATGATACTGAACATCTCTCCCTCACACTCGCTATAAAAACGGTAAATTCAACCGAGGAGGCGATAGACCATATAAATGCACACGGATCGCATCATACGGATGCCATCTTAACGTCTTCGGAGTCACTTGCGGAATCTTTCATGAATAGTGTCGATTCAGCGGGCGTGTTCTGGAACACTTCCACCAGAATGGCTGATGGCACCAGATTTGGATTTGGCACGGAGGTCGGCGTGAGCACAAACAAGATTCATGCAAGAGGTCCCGTTGGTCTCGAGGGCCTAATGATCTACAAATACAAGCTCCGAGGACATGGTCATCTGACAGCTGACTATGGCGAGGGCGAAGGACAGAAGGCATGGAAGCATGAAAGTTTGTCAATATAAAGACTCATTAAAGACCACATCAACTTTGTTTTGTCACCCCTATCCTAAACATCATGAAGAAGCACATCGCCAGGTCATCCAAACCACCAATTAGACTCCTTTACTCCAACAAGAACTAAAACAGCCCTCTACTTCAATAGTGTCCATCATTCCGTTCTGCCCTTGTAACTACCCATTTTCTCGATGGAACTCATGATACCGCTTCGCATGCTTAGTCCGCTTCCTGGCCGAACCCCTTGCGCACTCCCGCTTCTCGTTCTGTCGACTCTGCCGATCCTACTCTCATTGGCATGACTATTAGGCGCAGAGGCGGCCGAAAAGTTAGGTGCGCGAAGCCCAGATGCTCTCGAGATGCTGCCCCTCAGGTTCTCTACGCCCGTGGTGAGGGATGGATGTTGAGATGGGGCCGTTTCTTGGAGCGCGAGAAGTTCATCGCAAGCAGCCACCAGCTCGCCCTTTTCTATCCTTTCCCGCTCCAGCTCCGATCGTAAATTGGTATTGTCCTGCTTGATGCTGTGCATTTCTTGGGAGAGTCCCTCCAGACGGGCTTCTAATTCCTTCGCATTCTGAGCGTCCTTGGCAGCCTGCGATCTCAGCACCACTGTTGCGTCGGGACCTGGTATTCTAGGCACAACAGCGCTCATAGTTGCGTCGCGGCCCACCCTAAGCTCTTCATTCTCTCTTAGAAGATCATCAACCTTCGTCTCCAGATCCTTCACCTTTCGGTCCCATCTTCCTTCGTAACTCTTCTTCAGAGCCGCCACCTTATTCTCATGCTTGCTCTTATATAAGGTATGCAGCTCTCTGGCGACTTTTTCGACAGCGATCTCAACCTCACGTCCGGAAGTCGCAGGCTGGTCCTTTGAGGCATCGTTATCATTTGACGATGCAGGCCCAGATATGGCTCTCATTCCAGCCATCTTCGATTCAGCCTCCTGAGCCATCATCTCTGCGGCCTCCCTTCTCTTCTCACTTTCTTCGAGTCTACCCGCAAGATCCTCTCGCTCAGTCTCGCAGTGAACGATCTCTTCCTTCACGTTGCGCAAAACCATCTCCATCTCACGGCCTCTCTTTTCCCAAGCCTCTTTTTCCACTTCCAGCTGTTCCTTTAAGCTTCTCTCTTCGAGTACTTGCTCCATGGTCTCCCCAACTCTCTTCTCGGCGTCACCGATTGCATTCTTCAACGAAAAGACTTCTGCCTCTTTGCCGCTGAGAGAGGCTTTGAGGCTGCTGATTTCCGAGAGCAAAGCTGACTTAAGAGTCTCCAGTTCTCGAGGTGTGACGGATGGCATGCTACGGGGAGTTGGCGGGGGTGGGATATCAAAATCAAGGAGATTCGACATCCTGTTGTAAGTTAATGGTTGCTGTTGTCTCGGTTTTTTGGGCGATGGTGTTCTCGCATTATGTGTATAGTTGAAGAGTTCTGGGACAGTATGGCCCTTTGTCGGAGAATGAGGGGGGTGCCTTGCTGAATTGCTGAAGTTGTTGAATTGCTCGGTAAAATCGAGAATGAGATTAGTTGTATCAGTGTCTATTGGGTCGTTCGCCTGTTGGCGACGAGGTGTATGGGATGCTGCGCTCTGGATATTCGGTCCTCTCAAAGTTGCTGGAGTATACGTTCCATTGATCCTCGGAGTCTGTCCAAAAGCTGCCAATTTTGTCGGTGTGTGACCGATTTTGGCAAACATAGTCATGTCTGGAACCGCAGAGAACGTGCTGAATGCCGTTTCATCAGCGAATCCTTCAGCTTCCGCTTCTCCATTATGCGTCATAATCGTATCGTCAAATCCACATTCTGTGTCCTCGTAATCTATCTCGCTGTATTCGTCCTCCATTATCTGAATGGCTTTTGTAAGTCCTTCGTTGTCTCGCAGCACGTCTTGAAGAGAAGATGTTGGGTCGGGTATTTCTATCGGCCGGTTTTCTGTCAAGGCACTGACTTTCACTGGAAATCGTTTCTCAGGAGAAGATAATTTGCGAGGGCTCCTGTCCTTTGGTTGATTGATCTCCGGGCAAATCACTGCTCGGATCTTGAGTGTTTTAAGAGGAGAGTTTCCATTGCGACTCGCAGGTGAAGGTGATGAAGCGTTAAGTTTGATTGGGGCGATATTTTCTGACTGAGAGATGTTCTCAACAAAGGGTGAGCTTGGTGGATCTTCACTATCGTCCACATCTGCGTCTTGATGTAAAGTAAACGCCATATGCTTTTTCGGTGTTGGATTTGACTTATTCATGGCTGCATTTGTTTTGATCGAGAGCGGCGAGGCCATTGTCAGCTATCAACTTCAGAGAATACAGTACTCTAGTATTGCTGTTGTTTTCGTCGCGCCTCAAATCGTGTACGAATGTATGTGTGTACTTGATATTGCGGGTTTTCCCAATGTAGACATGGGCTGTTGTTGTTGTCGTCCTTGCGCCGGCAAATAGTTGTCATGGCAACCGCACCATCATCTACATATCTATTTGCAAGCTGGGCGAAGAAGCATTTGGGATTATTTTTCAATGAATATTAGAGCAGTATGTTATTGTGGGTCTAAAAGTTCAAAGTATATTATATTTGTAAGAATTAACAAATAATCATGGAGGAGGCCTGAGAGACACGAACGTTAACCTAATTTATTGGCAGATAATTCTGTAATTGTCTGCGTACTGAAACAACAGAACGACAACACAGCACTAGGTATGTCGTCCAGCACCACTGTAGACGCTTTAATTACTCGCCGACGTGCTTACGAGCTCGTTGGGCTCTGCACAGCAAAGTAAGCAGACCGCACACTCTGCTGCCCTTTGAGAGCAATGTGCAAGTTCGAGTATTTTGCCTCTGACAGCCTTTTACCGGCCTTTACACTGTCTAATGCCCTATATAACGTTAACACACAAGTACAAGGTTATATTGGAATATACTTTCCATTCTACATCAACATATTTGACGCCACAACCTCCTACCCTCCTTATCTCTTTCTGTACCTTTGTACCTGCCAGGCCACCTCCAACTCCAGGACCCGACTGAGATCTAGTACCCGCAAAACCTTCTGTTCGCCATGGTCTTCCGAGTATTACATGAGTGACTTGCTTGCGGCCGAGGTGTATTGACACCTTTGCGCCATTCTCAGCTAGCATGTGCTTGAGTTTGTGATCAGACACGAGCGGATAGGTGCTCCCATTAACATATATAAATAGCCCATCGAAAATGCCCTTTGTCCTCGACCTGAATTGGCAATCCACTGCATTCAGTTAGCATAGCTGAAAAACGTCCATGTATTCGAGCTTATAAGAACCGAGACTGTGGTCTTTAGCAGAAGACTTTGTTGTATCCAACAAATCTCTACTTTCTGCTGCATTCATTGATTGCGACACCATTGCACATGGTAGCCTGCTAGTATCATTTTCCCCCAGCACTAGAGCACCCTTGATGCTCGACTGTAGGCCAGATGTTTTGTGATGAGATATCCCATCGGTGGGTCTCAAGTCCTGGGATTCGAGTATCTTCTGGCTGTCCGATTTGTTCGCCGGTAAGGAGCTTCCAGAACGAAACTGGACCGAAAGCTTTGCTGTTCTGGACAGTCTCCATCCGCTAGAGGCACCCGCTTTATTTTCCGCTCTTTGATGTCCCGTAGAGCTTGAATTCCAAGGATCGAAAAAGGCGTGATGCTTTGGCTTCGCAGCAGGTGGTATTGCGCTCTTCGGTGGAGCCATGCGATACGTTTGGCTCACCAGGAGGACATCAGGTCCGCCTCATAAGTGAGATGCCAGTGGTGCTAGAGTAGGGTCTGTCAGCGATGGATATTGACTAGATGGTTCTTTAATAATCCTGTACCTGCTAAGAACTTGATAGGCCTCCATACCTATGAAATCAGAGATTGAAATCGGGAATCGAAATAAACATTGGTGGGGGGTAGGAACGCGCTTGTGGAAATGGCAGCGCTAAAAGCGTGAGGTGAGGGGCCTGCGTTGACACGAGTTCACGTGAACCGTAATTACAAAGACAGAGACGGCCAGAACTTTTCCCGAAGTCTTTCGGACTGAGCTACGCAAATACAAAGGTCAATTGACATGTACCTACACAGTAGTAGAGTAGCACGCATCTATACTACCATTTAACAGCCGTCATGTCACAGGTGCTGTACTCAACTACTATATCCCAAACAGTAGGAAATATTACTTAGGTATGTACTCGGGAAGGCAAAGCAAATCATATCCTCTGCAGAGGTAGAGTGCCCCTGCCGGCATCCTTTTCAACACAATGTAAACATGTGTAGTACGGAGTAGGTAGGTACAGTACTACTCTACGTACTGTATACTCCGTACTGTATACTGTATACTGTATTACTCACTGCGCTGTTCCAGAGACGGGCGGCGGCTCGAATATGCCAGATTGGAACTGTGCATGGAGGTGTCTGGCTTCAGTGATTGCATCTTGCTAAATCTGATGCGGGTAAGTATGTCGTGCTTCTGCCTCACGTTGACATGGAGTGCGGAGATCATGTCTGGCTGGTACAGTAGTGGGAGCGGGTACCACGCGCCATGCACCCTCTTGGTGAGGAGGTGTACTCCGTACTGTATGATGCTGTGCATGTCACAATATCACAGTGGTCACAACATCACAGTGGTTCCTGAGAAAAATAGAGGGCGAATAATACTGGTAATGTAATGTGCACATGTAGACACAGACTTGGACCTGACTTTCTTGTTACGCATGTCGATCATGAGATAGGTCTTCGGCTGATATTTTGTGTGTGTCTGCGGGATTTTGGGTAAGGTGTTTGTTTACAGAATCACCTAAATCGAGTCTTGGATGCCTTAATTCACGTATAAATCTAGGTTTTTGCCTTAAATAGATAATGTAGAACACTTAAAAACTAACATTTGACTTTAGGACTCTTTATTTATTATAAAACATTGAAAGAGAAAAGTTTAGGATGCAAGGTAAGCATTTACCTCAGTTTTTTTTAAATAATGGATGGTTTATTTAAAAATCCCTCGAAATATTAAGTTATTAACTCTTAAGGAACATCATTTACATTTCCAAGCACCGCCATGGCTTGGCCTATGGAATAGTATCCAAATGGTTTAGACAGACGGTTGCAGAGCCTGGAACGTTAAGGAAGTTATATCTAACTGTAACACGGATCCTTTACTTGCTTATATATGAACAACCATGCCTGGCTGACTACTACGGACTGCCGTTTTATGTGATGGCTATCAACCCAGAACTGAGATGGATAGGTCTTATTGAGCTATCTATACTCCCTACTACTAGACAATATACAGCATACAGCCTTGTGGAAAGAGCGGTGTACAGTAGGTCACCTTCCATACCCTCCTACTCTACTTTAGAAAATTCCGGACATGGAGCATTAACTGGCCTATAGATACATTACCTATCTACCTTCCTTTGCATCGGCCATTGTTAGGTATTCCGCAGAGCAATGAGATTATTGTGGTATTAAATATCAAATATCATGATGGATGCATTAGTATACCTCAATAGATGAGCATTGAGAACGGCGAGAGCGTCGATTGAACCTCAACATGGAAATAAGGTGCACAGTACGGGAGGATGTCGTTCGTGCCTTGAATTTTGCTACATCCATCTGTACAGTAACGAGCACCGTCGATAGACTCGATACAGTCGGCTCAGCCTACTTCCACGAAGAACAAGCAGAAGCACGACTGAGATGACATCGGAGATTCAACAATGGCAGTCGTCCATCCACACGTATCCATCGTGGAATCATGCCATGTGAAGGCCCTGGAACTTTCGAATGGGTTCCTGCATCCCGTTTTTCATCTCAAATTGTCCAAGCAGAACGAATCTGAACGATCCATCACAATGAATAAGCCATCGTCGGCGGTGTCATGATAAGCCCACACAACCTTACCACAGCCCCAGAGTCCCAAGATGCTTGCATTTCTGTTCCCGTTTCCGCTTCCACCACCGGATGATAACGGTCGTCAGCAAGGTCGAGAGAGGTAAGAGGTAGACGCCGGCTGGGTGATTACTCGCTGAAGCCCTGAAGGTCTGGAGGGCTCAGGGCACTGTGCGTCGATGTCCTTGGTGTTTGGTGTCTTTGAGTGTCTTTGGTGGGTCGTGGAGGCACAGACGTGGTTGCTTGTGATTGGCTGCATGAACGTCCTCTTCCCTCTCTGCTCTATTAGGTACTGTATGTACCTATTAACAATGTTTTGACAATATTGTTGGATATGAGGAATTTTGGCATCCGTGTGTCTCTCCAATTGGGTTATCTTGCTAGGTACAGTAAGTACAGGTACCAGCAAGTACTCTGCGTACATGTGTCTGTACACATGTCTGTCCACATGTCTGTACATATGTCCCTTGCACCGTGTGATGGCTGGGTGGAGACCTGTGGTTCGCTGCATCATTCGCTGCATTCATTCGCTGCATCATTCGCTGCATCTCCTGCAAGAAGCCGCTCTGCATACCTATGCATCACATATCCGTAGGTATGCACGCGAGTGTGCGCTGATCACCATCTTCCTCTTCCTCTTCCTCTTCCTCATCTCGCTGATCTCGCTGATCTCCGTGCCGTGCCATAGGTTCGCTGTGTTCCTCTCTCCCCCCCCCTTCCAATATCGCCATGTCACATGTGTTGGACTGTGTACGGACACTAGGGTATCTGACAGAAAAGAGATGTACTTGTATGGATACACTCGACCGGCAGAAGAGAGAGCAGACAGAGTACGTACCTACTCCGTACTTTCCACTTCTCTTCCATGCCTGTGCCAACCGCCCAGCCCACCCATCCCTCGCCCATCCCTCGCCCATCCCTCCCTCGCCCATCCTTGTACCCTGCCGTCGTAGTCCAGCTATGATCATCGCTTTTGACGGCGGCGGTGAGCTAATTCGCAAGAAGGAGGGAAATACGTGGGTTGTCTGACACCAATGATTTCGATCTGAGGACGGGTGATCGGGGTGAATTCGACGTGTACGGAGTAGAATATCTATGTGTGTAGATATTCGAATACATAGAGTACTACTCCGTAATCGACGATATCCCTACAGGGTAACGTGAACTGCCCTCGTAGAAGTACATAGGTCATCAGTCTCACTGTGCATTTAGAAAGTTGAAAATTGAAAGGCGACGGTGGGCATGATTTGTGGGTGCTGTACAAAACTCTACTCTACGGAGTAGCACTTCAACTGGTACAGTACGAATAGTAGCCAGTCACTTGGTGTGGCCCTGCAGCCGCCTGCACAGGAAGAGAGGCACCCCCGACACCAGCGACCCCAGGCGAATCTTGATAAGAACCTACCTAGCATTGGACAAAATTGAAATGCCTCAACATAAAGATTAAATATGTAGCATCCCAAGTCTTGTTTGAAGAGCTACCATTGTCTCCCCTTCCCCGCCCCCCATTTTTTTGCACACTGATACTATGTATGTATGTTTATGTAGGTCGTAGGTATTCAACTGTGTGAAGATTCTTCCTGTGAGAATCTGCCTCTTCCCCATGCCATCGGCAGTAAACCCGTGTCGTGAGGTAAATTGAGGTAAATTGATGGACTGTATAGGGGAGAGATTGTCATGTACGTATCTTAGAGATGGCTCGCTCATTGTTGCAATATTAATCTCGTCCAGAAGAAGGCCTTATGTAGAGGAAGCCCCACCTCGCCAGGCCATATAATGGCGAAAGCGAATATGTATATTCTGGTATTCATGTCATCGTACCTCAATACCACAGATATCATCGTGTCATACAAAGCATTGTACTGTGAAAAGACCTGTGAAAAGACCCGTCAAAGAGACAGTCCTGGAGCCTCTAGTTCCAGCGGAACAGAAGGTGCAGTTGTCCCAGGATATACGTACGTCTGTCCCGAGAGGACATACCAACCTGCCTACGGAGTATGTCAAGACCAAGAGGCTTTCTTCCAGAGACGCGCAACGGGCCGCAGTGTCTCCTGCATTGCATCCATACCATACCATGCCTTATGCCCTGCCTTAACGACGCTCCATGGGGCCGTTGCCCAAAATACAAAATTACCTAACAGAATTGGATCCAAGGTCATCGTCTCATAGGTAGCAGAGCATGATCTACTTCGTATCAGAGTGACGATCTGGGCTACGGCGCTTCCACCTTCGATATTAGGTAGGTAGGTAGGTACATACCGAAATGGCCGACGTTAGCGTCTCTACCTCAATACTCTGATCAAATACAAAGCGTCTGGAGCATGCTCTCTGCACCATCTCCACAGTGCATATAGCCTGCCGAGATATGCACCAAATACTCCACAGAAACCAGACGAACAAGACGAGGGAGAAATAAAGTCGTTGTAGTCGCTTGAACGCTACGCGGCTGCGCTGCACTGCGCTGCACTCCGGGAGCTCGCCTTGCATTGCAGCTGCTTTAGTCGCCGACCAGAAGCTTTTCGATGTCTAGACCGAGTTAATCGATGAGAAACTCATGCTGTGTCCATTCTTATACTGTTAGGCGCTCTCCCGTCCGTCGTGGACATGAGTGTTGCAAGGTTATGGCTTGTGTATGGGACGTGAACCTGCTGGCAAGGGGCAGGATGGATCGAATGAATTCGAGTCGCTCGGCAGGATATGGAGATTTCCCGCCACGGCTATTTTTGACTTGAATAATGCATGTGTTGTTGACATATGCCAGGTCTGATACGTCCCTTGTTCGGCATGATTGTTGCATGGTATCCGCCCTAGCCTTGACGCCATTTTCAGCAACGTGGACAAGAAGGAGCAGCTGTACAGAATATACCAGCATCGTGATTCGAGGATCGGCGGAGACGCCGACTTGGGATTTGAGCGAGCGAAAGAGCCATTAAGGATCATCACGATGAAGATGGGGAAGGGTATGTACTGTACGTACTCTACCCTGCGGAAGAAAGATCATGTCAGGTAAAGCAGAAAATAATACCCTCAAACGTTCACCACCAACCATTTGACGTTGATCCCCAGTCATCAGGAAGACCGCCAGCGCATCCCTTCCGTGGGCGGATCTTGTGCGCCGGATCATCGTATCATCTGTGGAACGTCTGTGTACATCATTCAAGGTAGAGCAGTCGATCAGAAACACATTGTGTTCTCTCGACCTCGACGGACTCATGAAGTCGGTTCCAGAGAAATCTCGTCGTCGCAGAACAACGGAATCCGACATAACCGTGTCTTGGAGGTTGGAATCCTTCACACGCGGGACTCCATTCATTATTCCTGTATGTTGGGCAACGATGGAGCACACAAATACACAGGCGGGCGGGCATAAAACAGAAGTCAGGGCTCCATCCATTCCGGAATCTTTCTTTGCCGACACCTCACAGGGGCAAAACAACCCGAAAGCTAGAGTGATGAATAATAATACAGTAATACAGCTTCAGGACACAATAGGAGGGTTGTATGTGCGCAGTTATGCATAAAGTTCAAGTTGAGTGAGATATTCTGCCATGTGAGGACCAAAGAGTATTTTGTATGGTATCGTAGAGGAGGCATCTCTATCCGCAGAAAAGAGTAGCGCCGCCATTTCTGACAAGGGTGGCTTGCTCAATGGTGGATAATTGTTGAGGCTTGAGCGGGGTTGCGACTACGAGCTTGTGTTCTATACATCGGAATGCACAGTACTCTAATCTATGTATGTACATACGTATGATGTTTGTGCTATGGAAGGTATTGTACAGAACGAAATGTCTGTAACTGCGCATATAGGTACTGCGTCGTATTGTATTCAACGCAGAACTTATGAGAAAGGACTCCGTGGTTTATCCCTTCGCTTTAGAACCCTCATAGAGAGTACTCGAGTATATCCGTATAGTCACTACCTATGTACCCCAGTATGTACGGTAGCTGGAATAGGTACTCCGTAAATTCGACGTTAATAACCTCTGCGTTGTCAGTGGAGAGGGAGGTAAAGGTAGGTAATATAGGTGAAGCAAATGGTCTGTTTAAGTTTAAATCAAGTCCACTAGTATTCTGACACACACAAATTTGTATATTGGTAAAGGTATCTTTGTACTTAAAAACAAAAATGACTTGACTTAAAGATTAGTAATTTAATGATTCTTAAGTATTCTTAATTAAATTATACATTATTTGTATATTTTACACTACTTTTTTTTTAATGTTGTTATAATAAAGAAAAAAGGGTTTGAGTAGAAGTTTAGTTCTAAGTGTGTTGCACATCATTTATCAAAGTCAGAAAGTTAGATTTGTATGTGAATTTAGGCACTTTCAGGCATCAAAGACTGGATTTAGTAGATCCATTATTAGCATCACTGGTATAGATCAAATAGCACTCTATCTGCTCAATACTAGTTTTATAGGTATCAGTAAAATATGCTCCGTGACCGAGTGATGGCTAGTGCACCCTCCAGCCCCACTAGAGTAGAGTTAACGTAACAACATGGACAGGGTGCGTAGATTGAACAAGACAGGGCCTCATGGTTCGTTCTCACTTCTCTAGAGCTGGCTTGAACAGAGGTCCTCTATTCCGTACTGTGCACAGTCTGTACTCTGCGTGTATGTACAACTCTACCGTTACCATTGTGTATACTGTGTGCTCTGTACCTATCTAACCTACCTAGCACCTTAATTGTTAATATCAATAGACAGTGAAAGTAGAGTGGGAGAGTACTGTGCAGAGTACTGTGCATAGGTACGCCAGTCGAGAACTGTACCTAGATACGCCGTACTGTGTACTCTCTCCTACAATCCACTCTCTGGCGAGGCTGGAGGCTTTCGGATTGATTGGCACATGTGGCCCAAAAGCAAGGAACAACGAGACCCTGGCCGCACGCACACTCTCCAGAGGCCAGAGGAGTCGGTCGGAGTTGAGGGAGGGAGAGGCGAGAAAACGCAACCACGCTGACATGATCAAGTGCATAGGGAGTAGTGCCCGCTCCATGCGATCCTCAAGAGTTGAGGTCAAAGTCGATGGATGCATGGCTTTGCGTTTTGAAATAGTAGTGTGTCTTTAGGGCATCCGTATTGTATGTACATACACGCACGCACGCATGCACGGCTGCGAGGACAGACGCCGGAAATTGAGGGGCTGGCGAAGGAAGGATGACATGACGGACAGATAGACGCGCACTGCGCGAAACAGGGGAGAGAGGTCCACCACAAACGCTGAAAAGGAAGAGCGAAGTACAGCAATGTACCCGGACATCCAAGGTGCGCTACTCTACAAGGGAAGGGTGCGCTGTGCGTGGCCGGGAACGCGGCGGCGATGGTGGTGGAGGTGGAGGAGGAGATCAGACGGGCATCAAAGAGCCTACTTACTTACCCTGCAGACAAGCAGGCAAGACAGACTAGAAGAGACAAACAAGACATGCAGCAGGAGGCAGATGACGATGGATCTCAGAATATCAGAATATTAGAACATTAGAAGATTCCCAGAGCCTATACGTACATGCATGCGTGCATTCATGTATACATACATACATACATACATACATATATGGACGGTATGTATAGCTATGCACCCACCAGTTTAGAAGAAGGCGTGTGAACTCAAACTTAGCATCTGAGCTTTAGCATCTGAGCTTTAGCATCTGAGCATTGCGATGTGCGGAGTGCGGGTATGTGTGTGGGTGTGGGTGTGGGTATGTGTGTGCGTGGGCGCTAGCTCTCTCTCTCTGTTCTGTTGTCTTTTCCTCCTCTCGGGAGTCATCTACATACCTACCAGACGAGTACGTATGTAAGTATCAAGAATCTAGGCTATGTATATAATACCTACTCGTAAGTATCTTGTCGTCTCCCAGCCTCCCTCTCTTCCTGCTCTCCTCTTCTCCTTCTCACCTTCCCTTCCCCTCCCCCCCCCCCCCCCCCCCCCCCCCCCCCCCCCCCCCCCCCCCCCCC
>Ga0209512_1001682_pt1 | contig 26158 bp, 21 predicted proteins | sample frozenSSSSmetaG_FD_184142 | JGI IMG/M metagenome (GOLD analysis project Ga0209512, IMG submission 184142) | Glacier valley bacterial and archeal communities from Borup Fiord, Nunavut, Canada, to study Microbial Dark Matter (Phase II) -... | ecosystem: Environmental > Aquatic > Freshwater > Ice >...
GCATCCTCAACGCCGACCTCGGCCTCCACGTCCCGGACTTCCGCGCCGGCGAGCGCACCTTCCAGCTCATCACCCAGGTCGCCGGCCGCGCCGGCCGCGGCGATCTCGAAGGCGAGGTCATCGTGCAAACCTTCACTCCGCACTCGCCGTCCATCCAATACGCCCGGAAGCACGACTTCGACGGCTTTTCCGAACAGGAAATGGAGTTCCGCCGCCAGTTCTCCTTCCCACCCTACGCCCACTGCGCCGTCCTAACGTCCCGCTCCAACCACGAGCGCCGCGCCGAGTTCACCCTGCAAACCCTCCATCTCCGCCTCGCGGAAAATCTCCCCAACGGCATCACCCTCGGCGAGGTTCTTCCCTCGCCTCTCATCCGCTCCCACGGCCAGTTCCGTTTCCAGATCACCCTCCGCTCCCACCGCGCCCGACCGCTGACGAACCACGTCCAGCAGATCCTGGCGAAAACCAGCCTCCCCGAAGACGTCACCGTCGTCTTCGACATGGACGCCCTGAATTTTTCGTGAGCAAACGGATTTCCGTGCATTCTGCAAAGCGCTGAGCGGAAAATTCTAGTTGCTAGAAATCGCTAGCCAGCCAATCTTTGGCCATGCACCGATTGGTGCGAGTCGCCGGAAAAGAACCAAATCACGATTCCAAAATGATCATCAACAAATTTTTTACCATGGCATCCGCGGTGATCTCGATCATCTGTTTGTCACCGCAGCATCTGCTTGCTGGGAGCTTCGGCCCCTTTGATTACACCGTCCACGAAAATGCTGTTACCATTGACTATTATCGCGATGTCTCGGGTGGCCCAGCTGTTGCTATTGTCATTCCCGCAAGCATCGAAGGAAAACCTGTCACCGCTATAGGGAGTAATGCATTCAATTCCTGCGGTAAAGTCACCAGCCTTTCGATACCTTCCAGCGTGACGAGTATCGGGAACAGTGCTTTTATTTTTTGTGATGGCCTTACGACTATAAATATCCCGGAGGGAGTCAAAACCATAGAAGATTATTCCTTTAATGGATGTAAAAAACTGACCAAAATTGATCTTACTGCCGGTTTGACTCGTATTGCCAAAAACGCATTCTCTTCGTGCTCCAGTCTGGAGCATATCGTCATTCCGGAAGGAGTGACGGAAATCAGTGCCGAAGCGTTTTCATCGTCAGCATTGAAAAAAGCCATCATTCCATCCAGCGTCAAAACATTGGGCGACTATGCGTTCTCGAACACCGATATTCGGAGCATCGTAATTCCTGACACCGTTGAAGTGATGGGAAAAGGTCTATTCAGCGCGTGTCCGAATTTGAAGCAGGTCGATTTCCCAGCTCATTTCAAATCGATTCCCGAAAGGATGTTTTTCAATTCCGGCCTAACCCGGATCACAATTCCTCCAACAGTGACCCAAATTGGGAACGGGGCGTTCGCCGGCTGTCGAAAGGTGGCCACGGTAACCATTCCAGCAACTGTCAAAACAATCGGAAACAATTCATTTGAGTCCTGCGGAAACCTCGAAAGCGCGCTTTTCATGGGTAAGGCTCCTGAAATGGGGAAGCTAGTGTTCAACAACACCGCCCCCGACTTCAGGATAATCATCGCAGGAGAAACAAACGGCTACACGGTTCCGAGATGGTATGGTTACCGGACAGGTCTGCCCAACGCGGAGATCGCTATTCAAAATATCGATGGACAGAGTCTGACAAATGGAGCGGAAACGAGCAGGTATGGCGACCTCATCGTTGGCCAGTCGAGCAGTCCCAAGCGTTTTTTGATCCTCAATGTTGGGGCTCGCATTCTCACAGGATTGCACGTCAGGACAAGCGGCGGGGAATCGTCGGATTTCATCATAAAGCCCGTTTCAAAAAGTTCGTTGGCTCCGGGCAAAACCGCAGTCGTCGAAATCTCGTTCGTGCCGAAGAAAAAAGGGAAACGCATTTCCCAGTTGCGGATCTCTAGCAGTGATGCGGATGAAAATCCTTTTGAAATCAAGCTTTCAGGCAGAGGGCTGGAGTTGCTCAAGTAACACAGGCAGAAGCGGTGTCTCACGAAGCTTGACGGGGCTCTTGCCGGAAATGTTTTTGGTTCCAACAGATCTTTGCATGAAGCTGCTTTCCCATAGGCACCAACAGGATTTTCGAAACAGACTCCGGCCTTTCCGGGTTGGTGGCCGCTAAAGCGAAATCTGATCGCCTTATGATTGGCGGGAGCGCCGGATCAGCCACTCGGCGAGGAGCAGGTTCGGCACGAAGCCCAGCCACGCGACAATCCGATAGGCATCCATCGGCCTCGGCTCGAAGGCGAAAACGATGGCGTATTTCCACGCCCGCAGCGTAATGGCTGATAGAGTGAGCGCGTAGCTGCGGATCATCCATTCGCGGTGCTTGATCCATTTCCGCTGGAGCACCATGCGCCAGCCCATCGCGGTGGTGCCGAGCCAGAGCAGGGCGAGCGTGACGAAGGCGATCCGCGAGAGGAGGCCGCCGTTCGCATAAAACGCCATGATCAGGCTGGCCGGGCCGGTGATGAAACAAACGGAGATGACATACACTTTTCCCATCGCGCGGTGGACGGCAGGGCTTTTTTTCAGAATCGACGGTGCGAATTGGGTGAAGCCCGCGAGCAGCGGCAGCATGCTGGTGAAAACATGGATCCAGAACGCCGCCTCCCAATGCAGGATGCCGAGGTATTGCTGTTTGATTTGGAGAAATCCCGCGTCGCGGCGGACCGGCCAGTAACCGAGCGTGATCCGCGCCATCAGGACGGTGAAAATCGCCAGCACCAGCCACAGGCAGACGCCGGTGATCTTCCGGGCGGCGGCGGGTTTCGGCGGAGGATTTTTGAGCATTGGCTTGCAAGGACGGCGGGTCCTGTGGGTATTTGTTTCAGATTCTCCACTATTTCCCACCATGAAACTCACCCCCTCCCTGCTCGCGCTCTGCCTTCTGGCTTCCGGCGGATCCATGCATGCCCAGAGCGCCGAGCCGAAACACGACTCCGGCGAGGATGAGGTCAACGCCGCGCACGAACATGCGAAGGTGATGCTCGGCACTTATGTCGGCGCGTTCGGTGAGAGAAAGATCACCATCTGCCTGGACCGCGTCATCGGGAATTCCGTCACCGGCTATAGCATCGTGGCGGGCAACGAACGCGCCTTCAGCGGATCGTGGTCGGAAATCCAGGACGACTTCACCGTCATCGCCAAGGAACCCGGTGACGACAAGGCAGACGGGGTTTTCCGTTTTACCTATCTGACCAAATCCAAGTTGCTTGTTGGCGAGTGGGAAGCGAACGACAAGAAGATCGGCACACGGAAATTCAAACTCCCGGCGCGGCAGTTCAAATACGATTCCAAGGCCGGCAAGTATCCCGGAACGTCCACCAAGCCCTTGAAGGAGGCCGACGTGGAGAACATGAAACCCGCCGACCTACGGATCATGCGCAACGAGATCTACGCCCGCCGCGGCTACAGTTTCAAACTGGCCGACATGCGCGAGTATTTCGACAAGCTCGACTGGTACATGCCGATGGCCGTGGATATCACCACGAAGCTAACCAATGTCGAAAAAGAGAACGCCGCGCTCATCAAGCGCTATGAGAAATACACGGAGGAGCACTACGATGACTTCGGACGTTAGAACATCGGAAGCCGCGTGAACGCCGCGCTTGAAACATTGATGCTCGCCTTCGAAGGTGAGGACGCACTGAGCATTCCAGAGCGGGCGTTGTTTCTCGGGGCGGAGTCGCATCCGGGGCTGAAGGCGTGGCCGTTGGTTGTTGGCTGGCAGCCGTTCAAGCCGCGGGCGGTGGCATGGGAGAAGGCGGGGTTCTTGCGGGTGGAGGAACCGGCTGAGGAAAAATTTCCGCTGGTGATGGTGCTGCCGGGGAAATCGAAAGACGAGACACTGGCATGGTTCGCGATGGCGAAGGACCGGCTGGAACCCGGCGGACGCATTCTGGCAGCGATGCCTAACACGGCTGGCGCGGGGCGTTTCGAGAAGGAGCTTTCGCGGGCGGCGGGGAACATCGTCTCGATCCAGAAGCACAAATGCCGCGCGTTCCATGCGCTGCTGGACGACGCAGATGAGGCGGTGTTCGACGACTGGCTCGCGCTCGGGGAACTGCGGGAAATTTCCGGATTCACCGTGCGCGCGGGGATTTTCAGCAGCGACCACATCGACCCGGGATCACAGCTTCTGGCAGACCACCTGCCCGCCCACCTGCACGGAAACGTCGCGGACCTGGGAGCGGGCTGGGGATTTCTATCAAATGCGGTGTTGGAACGCTGTCCGAAGATCGCGCGGCTCGATCTTTTCGAAGCGGACGCGCGGTCGCTCGACTGCGCGCGGATGAACCTCGCCCGCCACCGTGAGCCGGTTGTGCGTCTCAGCTCGCCCTGCGCTGCGGACGAGGAGGAGCGGATCCATTTCCACTGGCACGACATTACCTCCGGCCTGCCCGGCACCTACGACGCGATAGTGATGAACCCGCCGTTCCACACCGGCCAGGCGACGGACGTGGATCTCGGCCGGGCATTTCTCAAGGTGGCCATCGCCTCATTGAGGCGCGGCGGAAAATTGCTGCTGGTCGCCAACCGCCAGCTCCCTTACGAAGCGGTCCTCGAAACCAGCGGCATGGCCTGGCGCAAAATCACTGAGGACAAGATCTACAAGCTCCTCTTCGCCGAAAAACGCACTTAAGAAACCAGAGGCCAGATTCCAGAATCAAGATCGCCTCTACTCTGGTTTCTGACCTCTGGTCTCTTACCTCTCCCGCACATGAAACTCGTCAAACTCCTCGCCAACCTCGGCTACGGCTCCCGCAAGGAGGTGCAGCGCCTGATCAAGTCCGGCGCCGTGACCGATGCGGACGGAAACGTGTTAGGAGAAAACGACGTGCCTCCCTTTGATCAGATCCTTTTCCGCGGCGAGGAGCTCGATCCGCCGTCGCCGCTGGTGATCATGCTGAACAAGCCCGACGGCTACACGTGCAGCAGCGAGGACCCCGGCAGCACGATCTACGATTTGCTGCCGGAGCGTTATGCCCATCGCAATCCGGGGCTGAACCCGATCGGCCGGCTCGACAAGGACACGACCGGCCTGCTGCTGATGACCGACGACGGCAAGCTGCTGCACAAGATCATTCATCCGAAGTCGAACTGCTTGAAAGTCTATCATGTCATGCTGGACCGCCCGCTGGAAGGACATGAAAGAGAACTTTTTTCATCCGGCACGCTCGTGCTCAACAGCGAGACGAAGCCACTTCTTCCCGCCAAACTCGAAGTGCTGGGAGAAAATGAGGTGCACGTAACGCTGCACGAAGGCCGTTATCATCAGGTCCGCCGGATGTTCGCGGCGGCGGGCAACCACGTGCTCGAACTGAAACGGATTTCCATCGGTGGCCTGCGCCTGCCCGACGATCTGGAGGAAGGCGACTGGCGTCCGCTCGATGCGGACGAACTCGCGGCGGTTTTTGCGGGTTGAAACATTGCGGTCGTTTGCTCCAGTAGTGGACAAATGCGTTTTCACTCGTTGCTGTTTGTCGCCGCCGCAGCGCTGGGAATACTCGGCTGCTCCCGTCACGAGCAAGCGGCCGCACATGTCGAAACGAAGGCCCTGGAAGTGGCGGCACCGACTTACACCAACGGCACCGCATCGCCGGATGGGATCGGGAAATTTTACCACGGCCGCGAAATCGCGCATGTGATGGGGCATCCGGCGATCGGCTGGCTGGAGCGCGACGATCGTGAAAAAGAGGAAGCACCCACCAAGGCGATCAACGCGCTCGAACTCAAGGAGGACGCCGTGATCGCCGACATCGGCGCGGGTTCCGGCTACTACTCGTTCCGTATTTCACCGAAAGTCCCAAAAGGAAAAGTGCTCGCCGTGGACATCCAGCCGGAGATGTTGGAGTTTTTGAAAAAGCGCTCGGCCGAGCTTGGCATCACCAACGTGGTGCCGCATCTCGGGAAGGAGGATTCGGTCGATCTTCCGACCGCATCGCTGGATGCCGCGCTGATGGTGGATGCCTATCATGAGTTCTCGTTTCCGGCGGAGATGCTGGCCTCGCTGCACTCCGCGCTGAAGCCCGGCGGCAGGATCTATCTGCTCGAGTTCCGCGCGGAGGATCGGAAGGTGCCGATCAAGCGCCTGCACAAGATGACGGAGGCCCAGGCACGGCTTGAGCTGGAAGGAGCGGGTTTCCGTTTCATTTCCAACAAAAACGAGCTGCCTTGGCAGCATTTCCTGGTTTTCGAAAGGCCGTGATATAACTGGAGCGCGGAATTCATTCCGCCCGTGTGGCAGCAGACGTGACCGGCGGAATGAATTCCGCGCTCCAGTTGAAGAGCGTCCTCAGTTCAACGTCACGCGGATACGGAAGAAGACGCTCGTGGCAGGAGGCGGAGGGGCGGCAGCAGTCCAAGTGACGGTTTCCGTGATGCCGTTGGGATCGGCCACTGCCGCACTGGCGCTGCCGTAACCGGGCGACTCCGACCAGTTCGTGAGATCGACTGAAGCCTCGTTGTGATAGGTGATTCCAGCCGGACTGATGCGGCGGTGATAGGTGATGGCGAGAGGCGCGCTGTGGTAGGTGACGGGCAGCGTGTCGGACGCGAGCGGGTTTGTGTTGAAAGCATATTCAATGAGATTGGGTAGCCCGTCTGAATCGGGATCAGCCTGGCCGTCGGCGATGGCCGGGTTGGCGGCCTGGGTGGTGAAGGTGGTGCTCTGCCAGGTTTGATAGGGGTGGTTGGTTTTCCAGAAATCCAGCAGCGCGCCGAGGGCCTGCGGCGGATTTGTGGGAGCGGTGAGGCCGTTCTGGTCCTTGTCGTTGAGGCCGTGGCAGCTCGTGCAGGTGCGGATCTCGCCGGGCTGGAAGGTGACCCAGTAGCGCTCCTTCACCACGCTGCGGTTCGATGGATCGGTGAGATGCCAACTGAGCGCGCGCTTGGCTGGAACGATGGCGGCCATCGATCCATCATCACCGAGGCGCACGCTGCCGGGCGGGCCACCGGGGTTCGGCGGATTTTCACTGACCGCATCGTGCCAGGTGGCGGCGGTGACCCGGCGGCCGGGCACGGTGGTGAGGCCGCGGAGGCGGTCGGCTTGGAAGAGCTGGAGGTTGGAAATCGGATAGACGGGGGTTTGCGATCCGACGATGCTCTGGGTGGACGAGTGGGCGATCTTCAGGTTGAACGGCTGTTGTTTGTCCACATCGTCGCGGGTGGTGACGTTGCGGCTGATGATGAGCGAGAGGTTCTGTTGGAGCAGCCAGTTTTGGAAAAGCTGGAGGTTGAGTTGTTTCTGGGTGAAGACCGAGGCTTCGGGAGATTTCACGCCGGAGGCAATGGTGGCGTTCGGCTTGGTGCGGGAAACGACTTCCACAGGATCGAGCTCCCAGAGCGTGCCATTGAAAGTGAGCGTTTGTCCGGCGGCGTAGTAACTGACGTTGGCGGTGGTGCCGGAGCCGGTCAGAAGCACATCGGGAATCCAGGTAGCGCCGGAGAGTTGGAGCAGGCGCAGGCGGAACGCGTAGGCGGAGCTGATGGTGTTGGGATTCCCGTTGGCATTGAAATCGCTGCGCGTGGCGGAAGCGTGGACGGCCATGAGATTGCCGGCGCTCATGGGAACGGGCGAGCGGTAGAGATCGTATGCGGACGCCTGTGGTGTGGGCAGGAAAAGCGGAAGCTTGTTAGGATGGGTGACGTAGGTCACGGCCATGGCTTCCGGATTGACTGAGGGACCGGCATCGAGGCTGACGATCTGGCCCGCCGAGTGCGTGCCGTCCTCCTGGCAGTCGATCCCGAAGTAGCGGCCCGGAACAAGCGGCGACTCGTGGATCATCACGATGTTGTTGAAATATTTCCTCGAGCCGATGGATAGATTCACGAGGTTGGCATCATCGAGGAAAGTCTTGTTGAAAGCATTGTTGAGCTCGTGGCGTCCGGCGTGATTGACGATTTCCTCATCCGTGCCGTCCTCGTTCATCGTCCAGATCATGAATTGGTTGAAGGTCTGCGCGTTGAGCGGATGGCCGACGAGCACGCTGTCGAGCGCGTTGCCGCTTTTGTCGAAGTTCCGGGATTCGGGGAACGTGTCCACACCAGGAAGCACGGCGGCGTTCGCTGCCTCGCTCGCGTAGTTGAAAGTGCCGTTGAATGTTTGGGCGAACGTATCGGTCTGGGTGACGCCCAGCACGTCCACGGCGGATTTCGGCCCGCGGTCATAGACGACCGAAACATCGCGGGACAGGTGGTCCCAACGGGAAAAGATGATCCGCCCGGCATGATCGATGAAGGGGGCGAAAGCGCCGGATGGAGAATCATTCAGAATTTGAAAAGTGCCGCCGGGTGAGGGATCGAGGCTCCAGATGCCGGTGACGGTGGGGATGTTCAAATACTCTTCTAACTGAGGATAAAGATGCGCCAAGCCGTCGCGCGGGCGGTCGCTGGAATAAAGGATGCGGCCGTTGGTGCCGTAGGACGGCATGATGTTGTTCGCGTTCACCGGTTGGTTGGGGACCTTGGTGATGACCGGTGTCTGGTTCTGGCCGAAGGCGGTGATTTCATAAATCTGCCAGAAAAACGGCGTGGTATCCGCGAGTGAAACAGGCGCGCCAACGACCATGCTGAAGAGCGCTTTTTGCCCGGTCCAATCGACGGCAGGCGAGCGCACGGCGATGCTGTTGGCTCCCGTCTGCTGCTGTGCGGCGGTGCCGTATCCTGCGGCAAGCGTCAGGTTCCGAGTGGTGCCGTCCACGTAGCGGATCATCAGCGCACCGCCGCGGCCGCAGGAGGCGGTGTCTCCGAGGTGCTGGCCGAACAGGCTGGCGACGTTCATCCGGTTGCTCGCGACGACGTGGCCGCCGTCCTTGTTTTCATTCATCACCGGCACCTGCGTGACGTAGAGGATGGGTTGGGTCGGAAGGACGGCCGCGACGGAAGTCGAGGCGATGGCGATGCTAACAAGCAGAAGGCGGCGGTTCATGGTGGGATCAAAGTCCTGGGTTTGGAAAACGTGCCGCAGTGCGCTGACGCAGTCAGGACGGCTGGTGCGGGTTTAAAAAACCTTTCCACCGATACTCTGGATATAACCTCAACCGGGTGGGGCAGGTCAAGCGATGGCTCAGATCGGCTCCAAGCCGAGCCTCCGCCCAGGAACCACACGTTCCGCCTTGCTTCATCCCGCCGGATGGCGTTTTCTCCCGCCGCATGTCTTTACTTCCTACCGCTGACCTCCTGGCGCTCGACACAGCCGGCCTGAAAAGCCGCTTGTCGAAACTCAGGAGGTATCTTTGACGTCCCGACTCTCGAAAACGAAATCAACACGCTCGAGGAGGCGATGGGCGCGCCTGAGTTCTGGAACGACTCGGACAAGGCGAAAGCCATCAGCTCCAAGGCCGCCGGGCTGAAGAAGAAGCTCGAATCCTTTCTGAAACTCGAAGGCCGCGTGGCGGACATCGATGAAGGCGTGTCGCTCGCCAAGGAATACGACGACGCCGATCTCGCCCGCGAGGCGCTGACGAACGCCGCTGGTTTGGAAGGCGACATCCGCGCTTACGAACTGCTCACGCTGCTCGATCAACCGAGCGACATTTCTCCGTGCTTCCTTGTCATTTCCGCCGGCGCCGGTGGAACCGAAGCGTGCGATTGGGCGCAGATGCTCCACCGCATGTACACCCGCTGGGCCGAGAGCAAAGGCTACACCGTCGAGACGCTCGACTGGCAGGACGGCGACGAAGCCGGCCTACGCACCGCGACTTTGAAGATCACCGGCGACCACGCTTACGGTTTCCTGAAAAACGAGCGCGGCGTGCACCGGCTCGTTAGAATTTCTCCGTTCGACTCGAATGCGAAGCGTCACACGTCGTTCGCCTCGATCGACGCGACGCCGGAAGTTTCCAAGGAGATCAAGATCGAGATCCTCGACAAGGACATCGAGATCACCACCACGCGTTCCGGCGGCAAGGGCGGCCAGAACGTCAACAAGGTGGAAACCGCCGTCATCCTGCGCCACCTTCCCACCGGCATCCTCATCCGCTCCACCGCCGCGCGGACGCAGGGCGCTAACAAGGAACTCGCGTTCGAAATCCTCAAGGCCAAGCTCTACACCATCGAGGAAGACAAGCAGAAAGCCGAGGCCGACCGCGCTTACGGCGAAAAAGGCGACGTCTCCTGGGGAAATCAGATCCGCTCCTACGTTTTCCAGCCCTATCAGAAGGTGCTCGACCTCCGCACCGGCGAGGAAACCAACAACATCCAGGCTGTCATGGACGGCGGTATCGACGACTTCATCGAAGCCAAGCTCCGCGGCAAGGTCCGGGTGAAGGGCGCGAAGGACGAGGAGGATTGATCGTTTTCTTCCTCTTGCAGCGTGGAAACGGGTAGATTGATTCTATCACACACGAGGCAGCCGTAGAATGAAACACGCGCCTTTGTCGGAGCTCCCGCATTCGAGCTCGCCGCCTTGTTCACGGGCGAGGCGGCGGGAGAGGGCGAGGCCGAGGCCGACGCCGGGTTTGCTCTCGGCGGCTTCCCTAGCGGACTTGTGGAAGGCCCGGAAGATGCGGCCGCGCTCGGCGGGTGGAATGCCGGGGCCGTGGTCGGTGACGAGGATCTCCACACTGTTAGGGCCGGCGCTCGCACGGATTTGGACGAGCGGTGGATTGCTGGCGGCGGCGTATTTGGCGGCGTTGTCGATGAGGTTGAAAAGGATGTGCTCCACGGCGGCGGAGTCCACCTTGACGAGCGTGGCGGCGGCGGGCGTCTCCAGATCCATTTCCAAGGCCAGCCCGGCGGTGGTGAGGCGGGCTTCGAGGCGCTCGCGCATCGGAGCTAACAAATCGGCGGTCGCCAGTTCGCGCACGCTGGCACGGGCGCTGCCGCGTTCGATTCTGGAGAAGGCGAGCACGTTTTCCACGAGGTGGGAAAGCCGGTCGGCCTCGCGGGAGAGCACGCGCAGGTAGTCGCCGCGTTTTTCGGGTTTCACCGCGCCGCTTTCGAGCATGTCGGAGTAGAGCCGGAAGGTGGTGAGAGGCGTGCGGAGCTCGTGGGTGACGGCGGAAACGAACGACGCGCGGCGCTCGCTGAGGCGCATGACGCCGTGGACGAGCAGCGAAGCGGTGAGAAGCGCGAGCAGCACGGCGATCCAGCCGACGAGCAGGGGGCCGCTGATAGAAGCGGACGGGGCGGGGGAGGTTTCGTTTCTTTTGAGGTGGAAGGGGAAGGAAACAAGCGCTAACGGATCATCGGCCGGAGAATCCGGGATGGATGTCAGCTCGGAGGTTGGAAGCAGGTCCTTCACTTCGGCCAGCAGGCGCTGCTTGAGTGCTTCGTGGTCGAGCCATGCGCCCTGCACGCGCTTTTCCGGATTTCCTCCGATCCCGGCCGTGATCTGCCGGAGCAGGAACAGGTCGCCGCCCACCCACACGGCGCGCATGGTGCCGAGCTCGGTGATTTCCGCGGTGGGGGAGATGTTGAAGGCTTGTTGCGGTTCCACCTGTTGGACGGAATTGTTGACGGTTTCCTCCACGGTCTTCGCCCGCTGGGCGCGCTCGGTGCCGTTGAAATTGGCTTGATAGTCGCCATCGTTGCGGGCCTGGGATCCACCCTTCTGCTGGCGGATGTAGCCGTTGTCGAATTGGGATTTGGACGCCTCCTTGGGTACGGATTTCCATGCGGTTTCTCCCGCCTCCGCCGCGCAGGTGAGGAGCGACCACTCGTTTCCGGGAAGAGGATTGGTGTTGAGCAGTTTCCGCAGGGATTCGAAATTTTCCTTCCGCACGGTGCCTTCCGGCGAGGTGAGTTTTCCGAACTGCCTGACTTCAAAATGCAGTTTCACCGCCGGATCGGTCGTTTTCTGGAACGTCTCCGCGCTGGCTCCGTAGTCCGCCGGCGGGTGGCGGTTTTCTCCTAACACGATGGCCGCGCCGACGGCGTCCATCCGCCAGAGGGCGAGGCGGGTGCGCTCCTCAAGATCGGCGCGGGCCTCGGCGATGGCGCGTTCCTTTTCGGAGGCGAGCACGCCGCGGGTGAGCCAGGTCATGGCGGCCAGCACCATCACGCCGCAGAGCGTGAGGGTGGCCCAGATGAGCAGGCTGCGCGAGGTTTTCATGCGGTCCAACGGTAGCCCTTGCCGCGGACGGTGGCGAGCAGGGATTGGTCCTTGTCGCCGAGCTTGGTGCGGAGGTGCATGATGTGCATGTCGATGGTGCGGGTCTCGGTGCGGTCGGGGTCGAGGCCCCAGAGATGGCGCAGGATTTCCTCGCGGCTGACGATGCGGCCTTGTGAATCCAACAGATAACGGAGCAGCTCGCCCTCGCGTTCTGATAGTTCCTCGCGGCGGCCGTCGGTGAAATCCATCACGCTTTCCTTGAAATCGACGCTGCCGCCGGGGAGGGGACGCTGGTCGGCGGGCGCGCCGCGTTCGCAGGTGCGGCGGAGCACGGCATCGACACGGGCTAACAATTCCTTCATGCTGAAGGGTTTCACAACATAATCATCCGCGCCGGTGACGAGGCCGCGGACACGGTCGTTTTCCTCGCCGCGTGCTGATAGAATGATGACGGCCTGGCCGGGGCGCTTGCGTTTGATGGCTTCGAGGATGTCGAATCCGGACGGGCCGGGCATGACGAGGTCGAGTAGGAGGAGGCGGTAGTTTGCTTTCAGCGCGAGGTCCATCCCGGCGTGGCCGTCGGCGGCTTCGAGGGTTTTGTAACCGGCGTATTCCAGGACATCGACAAGGCCGCGGCGTATGGCGGGGTCGTCTTCGATGACGAGGATGGTGGTTTCCGACATGGGGATTTGATAGGGGAATTCAGGCTTGGATGCAAGCGGGTGGTATGAGAGAGACTTTGTCGCGAGACGCGGCAACCACCTTGAGAGCTATTTCACGGTGCTGCCTTCGAAGGGGATTTTCGTGGTTTTCACGTCGAGCAGCGGGGCGAGTTCGTAAACGTTCTTGTAGCCGTAGGTATGGAGGTTGATGAAGGTCTGGATGTTGAGGGCGACTTCGACGCGCTTCGCGGCAAAATTGACGGGTTCGTTTTTGAAGTTGTTGTTGCAGTAGATGAGGATGCGGGTGGTTTTGTCGGGGATGGCTTTTTGAAGCGCCTCGTCGGTGAAATCGGTGAAGGCGAGGTGGATGGCACCCTTGATGTGGATGTTGTCGAACTTGTCCTTGCTGCGCGCGTCGAGGATGACGGTGCCGGGCTTGGCGGCCATTTCGATGAATTTCTCCTCGCTGACGCGGTGGGCCTCGCGGGTGGTTTCGAGGTCCTTGGTGACGCTGGCGAAGGCGGGGTAGTTGATCTGCGGGTTCTGAGGCTCGGCGGCGAGGGATACGAGCGGGAGGATGAAGAGGAGGGCTGTGGTTTTCATTACAGCGTTAGTTCTATCATGGACCGGGCGGGGCGTCCGTAAAGGGACGGTAAATTGTGGAGGCGCGGGATGTGCCAGCCACACTTTGCTGCGAGACCCAGCAACCACTTTAGGGAACGGCGACGGCTTTGGGGATGTCCCAGGCGGTGAGCCATTCCTGTTTGGTGCGATGGAAGCCTTCTGCGAGCAGGCGTTTTTCCATGTCGGGAAAATGGGCGGCACCGTAGAAGATGCCGAGTTTTTTGTGACCGGCGGTGAGCTCGCGGTTCATGACTTCGAGGCAGCGCTGGTTGCGGTCGGTGATGATCACGCTCTGTCCGGCGAATGCGGCGATCTGGTCGTCGCCATGGCCGAGGGTATGGATGATCTCCAGTTTCACGAGGTTCGGGCGGCCGGAAACCATGGCTTTCAGCAGGCCGGAGGTGTCGGGCTGGTCGGCTTCCTTGGCGTCTGATTTCGCGGCTTTCATGGCGAAGCCGAGTATGGACTCGCCACGCTCGGCCTGCATCTGGTTGAACTCGGCGTTCGTGAGATCGGCGTGGACGAAGTTTTTCGTGGTGTAGTCGATGCAGTCGGTCTGGCCGGCGAGATCGAGGTAGCGGGAGATCATTCCGTAAATCTGATGGAGGCCGGATAGATCCTTTTCTTTTTTGGCAGGATCGTCCGCTGGTTTTTCATGCGCGGCGTATTTCTCGCCGCCGATCATTTCGAAGAGCAGGGCATCGTAGCCCGCGAAACGGATGGTGAGTTTTTCGTAATACGCCTTGTCCGCGATGTGGACCGCTCCGATCAACTCGACGGACGCGCCCTTTTTCTCGTATCGCGTGACGGCGGTCTGCAGTCGGGCGGCGGAGTCGTCTTCATCGACGCGGATGAAATCCCCGGCCTGCGCCGCGACGGCGAGGATGACGAAGGCGACGGCGCTTGCGAGACGACGGTGGGGGGCCATGCGGGATGTTTCGCACGGAATCGGGCGGCGGGCGAGGGGATTTCTCTCTATTCAAATCACCGGTTGCAAACCCAGTTTCCTGGCGAGCCACCGGATGGAGAAACCCGATCATCCCCGTTTCGTTCGCAAAATCACAAAGTTTCCCCATCCGCTCGTCCAAGGCGGACGCATTCGGCGGCGTGTGAAAAACCTCGCCGCTTTCCTAGTCCTCCACCCGCACGTCGTCGTCCGCGCCGCGAAGTTTTCCTTCGTGTGCCGCATCCTTCAGCGTGCCCGCCGTCACCTCGTGGTGAATGCGCAGGACCACCTCGGGCGTCAGCGGCTGCCCCTTCAATTCCGTGAGCAGGCGCATCGCGCGGTAGTTGTTCATAAGCGGATCGCAAGGCTCTCTGCAAACAACCGGGCATCACTGCATCTATACTCATTTTTTCTAACGAAGCGAGCGCCCAAACCGTTGGCAGCCTTTTCTTCCTGGCCACCGCTGAACCGTCACGTCCGGTCATCAAACTTCTCCCACCAAGGTTGCGCTCCCAAAGCACCGAGTTCTTCGAGCTGATCGGTCACATCCAACAACTCTTCCGCAATATGTGGAGATTTCGCAAGTTTCTTCGGGTTGCCTAACGGTGCACCGGCCAGCAAAAGGAACGGAAGGCCTGACGCATACCAGAGCAAACACCAATGCTGCGCATAGATCACCGCTTCATATGGACCCCCGAAGTAAGCCAGGTCATCGACTTCCACATCGAGAATCGAGCCATTTGTCATGAACAGCGGCACGAAGGGATTCACTTTGAGCGCTTGATTCAGACACTTGATCGCAACATGGAATTCCGGGCCGAGGGATTTCAAGAACGCGGCAGGGCTGGCGGGTGCCCCCGGGCTATCCGCGTCAGGGATCTCAAAGCCGGTCTTGTCCGCCGTTTCCACGATTTCGAGAAGCGCGCGGCCATACGCCATGTCCACCCGCGCATCGTCAGAGAAACGGTTCAGCAACCTGCGGGCATCATCCAAGCGCCGATGGATCAGAAAAATCCGGAGCAGTTCGCTGCGGATGCCTTGGTTGTCGATGGGATTGAGAGCCAGCATTTCCTCATAGACCTCCGCCGCTTGCTCCAGCTTCGTCAGCTCCACCAATGCCTTGGCCTTCTCTTCCAGCAGGCGCATGAAATCCCTGGCTGCGATATATCCCCAGAGTCCGTGCCCTTCACCGGATTTCTTGATCTGTTCTTCGAAATGAACGCGTCCCCTTTCAATTCCCTTCTCAAATCTCTCAAGAGCCGTCGCGGTATCCTCCGCATAGACCCCGAACTCGAACCAAGCACCCATGCAGTATTCCGAAAGTGCGAGCGCCTGTTTGGCGATGCGGACGACTTCCTTGGGTGCCGTGCCCTCGGGAATTCCGTCTATCAAACTTTCCGCGCGATCGAAATCGCTCGGTGGTCCGTCATCCGGCAGCATGGCTTCGAGCTCTTCCATCTCTCGGCCCGCCAGGTTTTCTGCGACGAACCGCTGCATCTCCCCGATGGATTCAAAATTCTTCGATGCGATGATTTTATGGATCATCTTCGTCATGCGCTCAGAATCACGCACAGACATCATGGATGCCGGGTCAGGCCTCGGCGGGGAAGGAATTGACTTCTTGGTGCTGCCAAACGCACCACCACCGGATTTCTTTTTACGCTTCGCCATGCGGAAAGCGTCACCCACCAACTCTCACGGGGTCAATCCGGATTCACATCTCCGCTAATTGTTGTTCAAGCCAAAGGGACCCCGCGTATGAAGTCGGCTTTTCCAAGTATTTTCGATGGCGACGACTTCCGAGCTGCTTAAATCGTGGGCGACGATCTGGAGGATGCTGAATCGGAATTTCGCGGGATCGCGGCCGAGCAGCAATTTGTTCCCACCATCGCCTCCATCGGCATAATTCTGCCACCGGCCCAGCAAATTCTCAGACCCGGACGCGGAACCCACGTAACCTTTGCCATCGGAGACGTCGTGGATGAAATAGACACCGCGCCAGTGGGAAAGCGCGGTCCGCCAACTCGTCGGAATCACGCGGAGCTGCGCCCAAGTCAGTATCAGCTCCCGCCAATCCGGCATCCGCTCCGCGAACCGGCTTTCTTCGCTGATGGAAAGGACCGGTGCTTCTTTTTTGTCAGCGTGGATCCACCACTTGATCGCCGGTGGAGGCCAGCCGACCTCGAGTTTGCCGATCCAGTGGGCGTAGGTGGCCTGCAATTCGAGATCGAACCACAAACAGGTCTTCCCACGATCCTTCTTGTCCCAGTCCGGAACTCCGAAGGATCGCAGCGACTGGTTCACTTTCATGCTCGAGAATTGCTTGTGATCGACCGGCACCGCTCCGCGAATTCGATAGAGTCCCGCAAACACCGCCGTCCCCGGTTTCATACCGATGAACGACGCGAGGTATCCCGTTCCGGCCAATTGGTTGAGCGCTCTCTCCACCAGACCGCTCTGGCTTTGCTGATAGGCGTTGAACACCTCGGGCTTCTCATGCACCAGCCATGGCATGACTTTCTTCATCTCCTTTTCCTTGGGACTGTGCCGCATGACGATCACCTGCGCGGGATCGATGTTTTGTTTGAGCAATAGGTCGCTGAGCGTCATTGAGGAGAGGCGGTTGTGAGGGCGCTTGTTTGGCTCTGTTTTTTAGCTAGAGTGTGTCTTCGTTCAAAATATCGAGATACTCCCGGTAGGTGTAGAGCTTCCGGTATTGCTGGCCGGTGATTTCGCGGACGATGGAGCGGGCCTCCAAGGTGGCGAGGGCTTTCGCCGCGGTGGGGGCGGAAATATTGAGAGCGCGGGCGGCTTCGGCGATGCTGATGACGGGCTTGCGCTGGAGATGTTGGTGGAGCCGGATAACGGAAGCGGCTTCGGAATGGAGGATTTCGCCGTCGCGCTGGAAAATTTGCAACAAGCGGCGGGCGGTTTGGGTGGCCGCGGCGGAGGTCTCCACGATTCCGGTTAGAAAAAAGATGAGCCAGTCTTCCCAATTGCCATCGACCCTAACTTCCTGAAGCAGGCGGTAGTAGTCGTCGCGGTGCTTTTTCAGATAGAGGGAAAGATAAAGCATGGGAGCGTCCAGCACGCCCTCGGCGCAGAGAATGAAGGTGATGAGCAGGCGGCCGAGGCGACCGTTGCCATCAAGGAACGGATGGATGGTCTCGAACTGGACGTGGGCAAGGGCGGCCTTGAGCAACGGGCGGGTTTTGACCGGCTGGTCATGGAGGAAAAGTTCAAGGGCGCCCATCGTTTCCAAAACCGCGTCGGGCGGGGGTGGGACGAACCGGGCATTTCCGGGGCGAGATCCGCCGATCCAGTTCTGGCTGGTGCGGAACTCGCCGGGCATTTTCCCGCTGCCCCGACCATGGGCGAGAAGACGGGCGTGGATTTCCCGGATAAGACGGAGGGAAAGTGGTTCGCCGCTTTTCAGGAGGGCCAGGCCGTGCTGCATGGCATCGACGTAGCAGGAAACTTCGCTGACATCTTCGAGCAGCCCGGACGGGGTGTTGTCGAGTTCGTGGCTGAGAAGGTCCGAGAGCGAGGACTGGGTTCCCTCGATCTGCGAGGAAAGGACGGCTTCCTTCCGAACATAGGTGTAAAGGAAAAGCCCGGGGTCGGGAAGCAACAGGGATATACCATCAAGTCGGCCAAGGGCCGTGGAAGCAGCGTCGAGCAACGCACCCAATTCTCCATCGATTTCCAAGGCCGGGATCGGCGGAAGTGGCGCAGGAACAAAGGCCCGCGCGGTTTCGCCGACGGTACTGATGGGTAGATAATGGCCGGAGGGTCCCCGTTGCATGGCTTCAAATTAAAGATTTTGCCGATTTTGTTTAAATCTACTGCCGAGATTGAAAGAAAACTTTCCATCGGCAAGATGAAATTAAACTTTTTGACGATTTCTTTAATTTGATTCCGGAGATGGAAAGAAAGATTTCAATCTCCGGCTGGGCAAGCGGTCCGCCTAACGCCACCTCAAGCGTGATACTCCTGAATGCTCTTCACCGTGAGCTCCGTGTTCTTCAACGAGCGCATCCCCTTCACCGAGGCTTCGGCGGCGGAGAGGTTGGTGGCGTGGGAGATTTTCTGGGCGATGGCGGTGGAGCGGATGAGGATCTCGTCGGCGCGGGACTCGTGCGTGCTCGGGGTGTTGATGATGAAATGGATTTCGTGGTTTTTCATCATGTCGATCACGTTCGGGCGGGCCTGTTCGAGGACCTTGTAAACGCGGTTGCTCGGGATGCCTTCCTCGGTGAGGCGGGTGTGGGTGCCGCCGGTGGAGTAGATTTTAAAACCGAGTTCCGCAAGATCGCGGGCGACGGCGACGGCGCGGTCCTTGTCGCGATCGGAGACGGAGAGGAAGACGGTGCCGGTTTTGGGAAGCGGGTTGAAGGCGCTGATCTGGGCTTTCGCGTAGGCCATGCCCCAATCCGCGTCGATGCCCATGACCTCGCCGGTTGATTTCATTTCCGGACCTAACACGATGTCGATGCCGGGGAAGCGGTTCCATGGGAAGACGGCTTCCTTCACGGAGAAATGCGGCGGGACGATGGTCTGAGTGTAGCCAAGGTCGGCGAGTTTTTCACCGACCATGACCTTGGCCGCGAGTTTCGCGAGAGAAACACCAGTGGCCTTGCTGACGAAAGGAACCGTTCTCGAAGCGCGCGGATTGACCTCGATGACGTAGAGTTGCTCGTCCTTCACGGCGAATTGGATGTTCATCAGGCCGCGGACTTTCAACTCGCGGGCGAGCTCGATGGCGGCGCGGGTGATTTCCGCCTTGATGGAATCGGATAGAGAGAAGGACGGGATGACGCAGGCCGAGTCGCCGGAGTGGATGCCGGCCTGTTCGATGTGTTCCATGATCGCGCCGACGACGGAGGTTTCTCCATCAGAAATGCAGTCCACATCGACTTCGGTGGCGTTGTCGAGGAAGCGGTCGACGAGCACGGGGCGCTCGGGCGAGGCGATGACGGCCTCGCGCATGTAGCGGGTGAGTTCTGAATCACAATAAACGATCATCATGCCGCGGCCGCCTAACACAAAGGACGGGCGGACGAGCACCGGGTAGCCGATGCGGTTGGCGATGACGAGAGCTTCGGCTTCGTTGGTGGCGGTGCCGGCTTCGGCTTGCTTGAGATTCAGCTTGTCGAGCAACGCGGAGAAGAACTTGCGGTCTTCGGCTTGTTCGATGGATTTCGGCGAGGTGCCGATGATCGGCACGCCGTGGCGTTCGAGGTCGGCGGCGAGGTTGAGCGGGGTTTGGCCGCCGAACTGGACGATGACGCCGTGGGGTTTTTCCTGGTCGCAGATGTTGAGGACATCTTCGAGCGTGAGTGGTTCGAAGAAGAGTTTGTCGGACGTGTCGTAGTCGGTGGAAACGGTTTCGGGGTTGGAGTTGACCATGATCGTCTCGTAGCCGAGCTCCTTGAGAGCGAAGGCGGCGTGGACGCAGCAGTAATCGAACTCGATGCCCTGGCCGATGCGGTTAGGTCCGCCGCCGAGGATGATGATCTTCTTCTTGTCAGACTGGCGGGCTTCGTTTTCGTCGCCGTAGGTGGAGTAGAAATACGGGGTGTAGGCTTCGAACTCGGCGGCGCAGGTATCGACGAGGCGGTAGGTCGGGATGATGCCTTTGTGTTTCCGCTCGGCGCGAATCGTGTCCTCGGTCGGGACATCGACAACGGCACCTTCGGGTTCGGCACGCGGTGGTGCGCCGGCGGGCTGGTCCTTTTCACCGTGGATCGATGCATCGTGGATGTTAGGCGCAGCGGCGCGGGCCTTGGCGATCTGGCGGTCGGAAAAGCCCATTTTCTTCGCACGTTTCAGGTCCATGGTGGCGAGTTCCATGCCTTCCTTGGCAATTTGTTGGAGATGGCCGAGGAACCACGGGTCGATGGCGGTGGCGTCGTGGATTTCCTCCAGAGTCCAGCCGTTGACGAAGGCGGTTTGCAGCCAGAAAATGCGCTCGGCATTCGGGATCTGGAGCTTGCGGGTGATTTCGTCTTTCGTCGGGCTGTGCGGGTCCTTGTTGTCGAAACCGAAGCCCCAGCGACCGGTTTCTAACGAGCGCAGGCATTTCTGCATGGACTCTTTGAAAGTGCGGCCGATGGACATCGCCTCACCGACGGATTTCATCGAGGTCGTTAGAACCGGATTCGCCGTGGGAAATTTCTCGAAGGTGAAACGCGGGATTTTCGTGACCACGTAGTCGATGGTCGGCTCGAACGAAGCGGGCGTCTCGCGAGTGATGTCGTTCGGCAGCTCGTCGAGCGTGTAGCCGACGGCGAGCTTGGCGGCGATTTTCGCAATCGGGAAACCGGTGGCTTTCGACGCTAGCGCGGATGAGCGGGAAACCCGCGGGTTCATCTCGATGACGATCATCCGACCGGTCTTCGGATCGGTGGCGAACTGGATGTTCGAGCCGCCGGTCTCGACGCCGATCTCGCGGATGACGGCGAATGATGCGTCGCGCATGATCTGGTATTCGCGGTCGGTGAGCGTCTGGATCGGCGCGACGGTGATCGAGTCCCCGGTGTGCACGCCCATGGGGTCGAGGTTTTCGATGGAGCAGATGACCACGCAGTTGTCGGCGCAGTCGCGCATGACTTCCATTTCAAACTCTTTCCAACCGAGCAGCGATTCGTCGATGAGAACCTCGGACACCGGTGAGAGGTCGAGGCCGCGGGTGATGATTTCCTCAAACTCCTCGCGGTTGTAAGCGATGCCGCCGCCCTGGCCGCCGAGGGTGAAAGCGGGGCGGATGATGAGTGGAAACGTGCCGATTTCCTCAGCGACTTTCTTCGCCTCTTCCATCGTGTGGGCGATCCCGGAGCGCGGCATGTCGAGGCCGATCTTGATCATGGCCTCCTTGAAAAGCTGGCGGTCCTCGCCCTTGTCGATGGCGTCGGCCTTCGCGCCGATCATCTTCACGCCATATTTGTCAAGCACGCCGGATTTGAAAAGCGACATCGAGGTGTTGAGCGCCGTTTGGCCGCCGAGGGTCGGGAGCAGTGCGTCCGGCTTCTCGCGGATGATGATTTTCTCCACCACCTCCGGCGTAATCGGCTCAATATAAGTGCGATGCGCGAATTCCGGGTCCGTCATGATCGTCGCCGGATTCGAGTTTACGAGGATGACTTCGTAGCCTTCCTCTTTCAGCGCCTTGCAAGCTTGGACGCCGGAATAGTCGAATTCGCAGCCCTGGCCGATGACGATGGGGCCGGAGCCGATGACGAGGATTTTACGGATCGAGGTGTCTTTGGGCATGGTCGTGAGAAGGTTGGGAAAATCCGCCGGAGCGCAGGGCAGCTAAATTTCGAGGTGTGTGGCAGGGATCATCCGCCTTGTAAAGGGCAGGGTGGACAAACCTCGCACTTCGAAACAGAGAGAGATCAACCGCCATGTTTCCTCGTGGCAAAATGGTTCTCCAAATCCGCATTTCCCCCCCGATCGGCATTATTTCTGACAATTTCGAATCCTCACCGCCGCCAAATTCCCCCCCCCACAAATTCTCGTTCGTTTACCAGAACTAATAATTCGTTATTTCGCTAAATAACATTTAATGATCGAGGCGGCTCCGGATCACTACCATTGCCATCGGACAGCCTTTCCCGCCTTTCCCGCCTTAAAAAGGCGGAAGCCATGTCACCGCCGACGCAAACCGGGCGGCATCCAGTCTTTTGTCATCGGTTGGGTGGTGGCTTGCGGGGTCTGGCCTGCCTGCGCCACCAGCGCCGCTGGGGAAAGCCCTTTGCTGTGCGTTTCCACCATCTGCCGGACCTCGAACTCGTCGCGCAGGCCGATGAATTTCTCCACCAGCCGCCCGCTCCGGTAAATCCGGATGTCAGGGATGTTCTTCACGCCCTCGCGGGTGGCCAAGTTGCGGAAACGGTCCACATCGATTTTCCCGACCACCACCACGCCCTGTTTCTCCTTCGTGATCTGATCCAAAAGCGGAGCGAGCTGGCGGCAAGGTCCGCACCAATCCGCAGTGAAGTCGATGATCACCAGCCGGTTTTCCTGAAGGACAAACGTATCGAATCCGCCATCCGGGACCTCCATCACCAGCGGGCCGAGGTTCGCGGGCGCGGTTGTCGGGGACCCTGCCTTTTTCCCCACTGAATCAGCGAGTTTTCGGACACGGTCACAGCCGGACAAGGTGATCAGGGCGATCACCGCAAAAGCCAGGGGGAGCTTCACAGGGGGATGTAGGATTCTCGCGAGGGTATCTAATGGGTGGCCGGCTTCATCCCGGCGACCGTGGGCCGCCAGTCCTTGCCGACCCGCTTGAGGCCGCGGAGGATTTCCTCCACTTTTCTCTCAACTTGTTCCTGGGTCCACTGACCCTCAAATTCGAAGACCTTCTGCTTGGTCGCCAAGATGATCACGTGGGGCACTTTTTTCACACCCTGCGCCGCAGCGAGTTCCGGGTGGGCTTTCACGTCGATTCGGTTCACCACGATGAGTCGCCCGTATTTCTTTTGAACCTTGTTCAGAATGTCGGCGAGCTTCTCGCAATTCGGGTCACCCGGGAGGTGGTAGTCGTCAATTTCCAATGCGTCTTCCGCAGGTGCCTCTGCCTGCGGGGGGGCCTTATCGACCGGTTTCGGGTAAAACCAGACCGCCGCGACGACAACCACCGCCAGCAGAAGCAGAAACAGCTTCCGGATCAGCGACGCGCGTTTCTCGTGAGTCATTGAACCGATTTTGATTAAATAAGCCGAAATATCAATGTTTATTAGAGTCCGGCAGAGCGGAGTACGCTGCTCCTTGAAGTTTTAGCGCCCCGACCTCTCCTTGAGAAACTCCGCAAATTCGTCCGGCAGCGCTGTTCCGGCTCCGAGGGAAAGCTGGAACAGCCGCGCGACACCCGCCGCCTCCTCCAGCTGGGTCGCGCCAGCGGAACTCTTGTCCTCGTTCTTTGCTCCCCGCCGCCGCAGAGCCTCTCGCACCTCAGGGTCCGCGTGGTGGATCGCGAGAATCCGCAGTGCCGCCGGCCGCGCGATTTCCTCGGAGGCACCGGCGTCGGCGGTCAGCGCGGTGTCGTAGGCGAACAGCGCGTCTTCCGGCCGATTCAGGGCTTCGAAGGCGAGTCCTTGGCAATAGGCGACTTGCGCCCGCTGATCGCCGGGCAGCCGCGATTTCTCCCACTCCTGTGCCAGTGTTTCCACACGCTGCCAGTCCTTCATCCGCACGGCGTCCCAGACGTCATCGAGCTCAAGCTGCCGGAGCTGGTTCCCGCGCGTGAGGGGAGCTTTGGAAAATCCCGTGCGCGCGGCCGCCAATCCGGCGAGATCGCCCGACTTGCGCAGGCATTCGGTTTCGTAAAATGCGGCGAGCGTCGAGGGGTTGTTTTTCAAATCCGCCAGCGGCTTGAAGCGCTCCTTCACCTCGATGAGTTTCGACCGGGCCTCAGTGTATTTCCGTGCTTGATAGAGATTCATCGCGGCGGCGAGCTCCGGCGTTTCGTCGAGACAGACGGTCGTGCTTTCGGAATTCCGGTGTTCGGTGGTTTCCGGCGAGTTCGGGGAGGGGCAATAGCGGAGGGTCGTGGTCGTCGCGGAGACCAACCAGATCCTGCGGGCGTCTCCGTTTTTTCCGACCAAATGCCCCGGCAGCAGCCACGAAACCTCTTCGGCTGCCGTCGTGAGGGCGAGGACTGGGAGCAACAGGGCAAATGTCAGGCGTTTCATCATTTCGTGTTCAGCGCATCAGGTTCCTGAGTTCCGGGACGCGGGGCGAATCGGGAAAATCCCGGATGAAGGTCTCCGCGAACCTGCGCGCGCTGTCACGACCGGCGACCAAAGACGCCGTGCGGACGAGGTTGAAGAGGTTTTCCTCGCGGTTCCGTGCGTTCGGAAAATACCGCTCCAGTTGCTGATAGGCCGCGAACGCGCCGCGGACGTTGCCGCTCTTCTCATGAATGAAGGCGACTGCCGCCAACCGGATCATCTCGGGCGGACTCTTTCCATCCAACTCGGCCACGAGTCCGGCGATGTCCTGCTCCAGCTCCTTTTTCTCCGCCGGATCGGCGCTGTTCGCCAGGCGCGCGCGGGCGTCGTCGAGTGCGGCCTGGGTGGAAGGCACGAGTTGATAGAGGGCGAGCGCCGCGCGCGTCATGTCCGCCGCCACGGCGTCTCCGGCGAGTTTCATGAAAACCGGCGCGTAGCGGTGCATGACGCACGGCTGCACCACCAGCTCGCCGCGGTTTCTATCCATGAAGTCGGTCAGCGCCCGCTCCTTGTGCTTGGCGATGACCGCGCTGACGAGTGCCTCGAATCCGGCGATGATCCCCGCTCCGGGCGTCGGGAAGCTGTCCCTGTTATAAATGGCGATCTCCAGGTTCTCGTTGCCTTCCGGAATGTCTCCCAGGCGGTAAAGGCACACCGCCAGGTTGATGTAGAAGACACCGTGGGGAAATGGGTCATTCACCTTGTCGCGCTCGCTGAGGAATCTCCGGAACTGTCCCGCCGCGAGCCGCCAGTCCTCCGCGCCCATCGCCGCCTCACCCCACTTGAGCAGCGCCTGCTTCTGGAAAACGTTGCCACGGTCGGCTCCTTCGTTCGGAAAATCGCGGTAACAGATTTCGAACGACCTCATGGCGTCCCCCCATTTACCCAGCTTCATCTCGCAGACTCCCTTGCGGTAGTAGAGCGCGCCGAACTGCGGCCCGAAGCGCCTGAGCGGATCGTCTTTCCCGAACCGCGCCACCGCCTCGGTGCTCAGGTCAAGCGACTCCTGCCACCTTTCCCCGTTCAGCGCCGCCAGGGATTTCTCCACCAGCATGGTGATTCCGGTGTCCTGCGCGCCCGCCGGAACCACTGCCAGCCAGCATGCCAGAAGCGCTACTCCCGCGGCGGGTCGGATCGATCTGGGCGGTTTCATGGCTTCCGGAAATCCTCATCCAGATCCGCCTCCACGAAGCATCACTGGCGATCCGCCGAACCAGGTCAAAACCGACCACGCTTCTCAGCGCAGATCGTCCAAGCCGGAGCTGCGGCCTCCCTTGCCGGCGGAGGTGGGCAGGAAGCGGTAGTAAACTTCGAGGATCAGAGTGTTGAGCGTCTGGTTGTAAATGTCCCGTGAGCTACCGGCTCCCTTACTGCCGCCCGCGACGACGATCCCATTGGTGGTGCCCTCGAAGTTGAACGAACCGTCCTCTTTCTGGGCGGGGAGGATATCGGCGAGGATCGCGCTGTTCATTGCATCCCATTCCTTGCCGCCGGCATTCCGCATGACTTGGGCCGCGTAGTAAGAGGCGTAGATGTCGAAATCAGGGCCGCTGTATTCCATCGAATAGATGATGGAAAATTTGTCCTTGGGCTTCTTCTTCTCGCGGATTTCGAGGCCGTCCATGATCAGCTTGACGCTTTCCCGAACCGGGCTGGTGTTGCCCTTTTCATGCTGTTGCAGACAAAGCGCTCCGACGGCGGTCATCGCCGCTTTCCCACCCTTGTCCGAGTAAGCGAATTTGCCATCACCCAGATAGGCGCCCTTGGAAAGGTATTCCACCGCGTTGCGCATGACCTTGTCGTAGTTGTCGATCTTCACGTTGGACGCCTTGGCGGCCTTGAGCGCCTGCATTTGCCAACCTGCGACGGAAAGGTCATCACGATTGGAATCCGCGTACTTGTAATCCCAACTGCCACTCTTGGTCTGGCCCTTGACGATGATATCAACGGCTTTTTCGACCGTCGCTTCGAGTTCCGGCACCTTGAACTGAAGGGTGCGGGAGAAGGTGAGGGCCTCGCAAAGCGCATACGTCGCGATGCCGTGCTCATAGACATAGTGGTTGTCGGCGAGATTGG
>Ga0209512_1001685_pt1 | contig 26141 bp, 19 predicted proteins | sample frozenSSSSmetaG_FD_184142 | JGI IMG/M metagenome (GOLD analysis project Ga0209512, IMG submission 184142) | Glacier valley bacterial and archeal communities from Borup Fiord, Nunavut, Canada, to study Microbial Dark Matter (Phase II) -... | ecosystem: Environmental > Aquatic > Freshwater > Ice >...
GACGACACCTTCGACCGCAGCTTCGAGGAGGTTGTCGCGAAGGCCTATGTCGAGCGCGTGCAGCTGTGGAGCGACGGCTACTACGCGACGCCCGGGTTGCACTGGAACCGCGAGACGATGAAGGGCAAGCCGTTCTTCTACTTCGCCTACGGCGCGGCGGTCAGCGAGGTCGTGGTCGACCGCCTCACCGGAGAGCATCGCGTGCTGCGCGCCGACCTGCTGCACGACGTCGGCCGCTCGCTCAATCCGGCGATCGACATCGGCCAGATCGAGGGCGGTTTCGTGCAGGGCGTCGGATGGCTGACCAGCGAGGAACTGGTGTGGAATCGCGACGGGCTGCTCGCGACGCATGCGCCGAGCACCTACAAGATCCCGACAGCGAACGACTGCCCGGACGTGTTCAACGTCGCCCTGTACGACGAGAGCAATCCCGTCGATACCATCCATCGCAGCAAGGCCGTGGGGGAGCCGCCGCTACTGCTCGCGTTTTCGGTCTTCCTCGCGATCCGCGACGCGGTCGCGGCGTGCCGGGTCGATGACACCCGGGCACGCTGCGATCCGCCGTTGCGTGCGCCGGCCACGCCGGAGGCCGTGCTCGACGCGATCGACGCGCTGCAGGTCGCGGGCCGATGAACAGCGCCCTGCGCGAGATCGCCGTATCCCGCCTCGTTACCGGCGAGGCCACGCTCGTGATCGAGGTCGTCGCGACGCGCGGGTCGGTGCCGCGGGAGGCGGGCACGCGGATGCTGGTCACGCGGGACGGTCAGGACGGCACGATCGGTGGCGGACATCTCGAATGGCGCGCGATCGCGACGGCGCGCGCGATGCTCGGCGACGACGCGCTCAGGCCCGACGACGAGACCTTCGCCCTCGGCGCGTCGCTCGGCCAGTGCTGCGGCGGCGCCGTGACCCTGCGCTACCGGATACTCGACGCGGCATCGCTCGCCGCGTGGCGCGATCGCGCGCCGCTGCCGACGATCCAGGTCTACGGTGCCGGTCACGTCGGCCGCGCGATCGTCCACCTGCTCGGGACGCTCGACGTCGCGGTCCAGTGGATCGACGAGCGCGAGTCCGAATTTCCGGCCGGAGCGTCCGCACCGAACGTCGAGCGCGTCTGCGTCGAGTCGGTCGAGGCCGAGGTCGACGACGCGCCGTCCGAGGCCTTCCATCTCGTGCTCACGCACCGCCACGACCTCGACCTGCGCATCGTGGAAGCGATCCTGCGGCGCGGCGACTTCGCGTTCCTCGGGCTGATCGGGTCGACGACGAAGCGTCGGCGCTTCATCCAGCTCCTGCGCGAGCGGGGGTTCGACGACGCGACGCTCGACCGCATCACCTGCCCGATCGGCATCGAGGGAATCGCCAACAAGGAGCCTGCGCAGATCGCGATCGCGGCCGCGGCGCAGCTGCTGCCACTGATCGATGCGTGGTGCCGCGCGGCGCCGGTGACCGCGGACACGAAGAGCGCCTGAGGTCCGCCCGCCCGCGGGTCGCCCGGTCAGCGCGCGTCGCCGAGCTTCGAGTTCATCTTCGGGGCGTCGAGCCAGCCCAGGATGTCGTCGGCAACCGCTTCGCCGAGTTCGCGGATCGTCTTGCAGCCGCTCAGCGAGCCGCGAATCGATTGGCGCCGGCCCTCGAAGCTGCCGATGGTCTTGCCGTCCTCGGTCAACTTGCCTTCGATGACGACCCACTTGGGTCCGGTCCAGATGCCGCCGCCGACCGTGTGCAGGGTCTGCGTGACGAGCGTCAGTCGCTTGTTCGGCGCCGGTCTCGCCGTGCTCCCCGGCAGCACCACCCGGCCTTCCGACTCGCTGGCGAGATAGGCCGCCGTCGTGCGGTTCCAGTCGCACTCCTGGCGCAGCGCCTCGTCCGCCGAGTCGGCGTTCAGGTACGGGATGGCCGCGTCGGTCAGCACGATTTCCGGGGGCCCTTCCGATTCGGAGTCGGCGTCGGCGAAGGCGCTCGGGGAGGCGGCGCATGCGGCGACGAACGTCGCGAGCATCGCGGCCCGGCGTGGATGAATGCCTGTCGGGCGGGCGAGGGCAGGAGGCATGCGAAGGGGGGCGGTGAAAGGAGGCGCAAGGCCGTTCACAGCGGGACGATCGAATGTCGACGCATTGAAACGACGTGCGATTCTAGTCGACACGCTTGCGTCCACAGCGCGACCCGGACGGCGGACCGGATCGCATGGGCTTGTCGGAGAAAGCCGGTGTCAGACGAACCAGCGCTGGCCGCTCTGCGCGTACAGCTCGGTCCGGTCGAGGACGAGCTCGACCCGTTGATCGGCATCGTCGCCGATCGAATCGTCCCATGGCCGCCCAGCGGTCGGGGGGGACCATCACGGGTGCGGGGCGCCTGCCACGACCCAGCGGCCGAGCGTCGCGCGCTCCTCGTCGGTGATGCCGGTCGCGTTGTTCATCGGCATCACCTTGAGGATCACCGCCTGCTGCTCGATGTCGCGCGCGTGCCTGACGATTTCCGCGGGACTGTCGAGGCGCACGTTCTTGCTCGCCAGCGCCGCGTTGTGGCACATCGCGCAGCGTGCGTCGACGATGGCCTGCACGCGGGCGAACGACACCGGCTCCACGTCGGCGACGGCGACGCTCGGCGCCGGTGCGGCGATCCACGCGGTCGCCGCGATCAGCAGCAGCGCGACGGGGACCAGCTCCCAGCGCGACACGCCCTTGTGGCGGATCACGAAGAACAGGCGGATCACCGCGCCGGCGGCCATCAGCAGGATCAGCGCGAGCCAGTTCCAGCGGCCCTGCGTGACCGCCCCGTAGTGGTTGGACAGCATCGCCACGATCACCGGCAGCGTCACGTAGGTGTTGTGCACGCTGCGCTGCTTGCCGCGCTTTCCGTGGTTGGGATCGGGCGTCTGGCCGGCGCGCAGCGCGGCGACGACCTTGCGCTGTCCGGGGATGATGACCATCGCGACGTTGGCGCTCATCAGCGTCGCCAGCATCGCGCCGGTCAGCAGGAAGGCCGCGCGTCCGGCAAAGAGGTGGCAGGCGACCCACGCGGCCGCGCACACGTAGACGAACACCAGCACGCCGACCTTGAGGTCCCCGCCGACCTGCATCTTTCCATTCGCGTCGGCATCGCGACCGACCAGTCGGCAGATGCCGTCGTAGACCACCCAGCCCACGACGAGATAGGCGATCGCCCCGGCGATGGCGGCGCCCGGCGACCAGTCGAACACGCGCGGGTCGACGAGGAAGCTCGATGCGTTGACGAAGTAGAGGACGGTCAGCAGCGCGAAGCCGGACAGCCACGTCGAATACGACTCCCAGTACGACCAGTGCAGGTGATCGGGCAGCAGCTTCGGTGCGACCCGGTACTTGTTGAAGTGATAGAAGCCGCCGCCGTGCACGGCCCAGGACTCGCCGTCGACGCCCTTGGCCAGCGACTCGGGGTCGGTCGGCTTGTAGAGCCGGTCGTCGGTCAGGACGAAGTGGAACGACGTGCCGATCCACGCGATCGCGACGATGACATGCAGCCAGCGCAGGAGGAGGTTGGCCCACTCGAGGAGGTAGGCCTGGTTGAAGACATCGCCCATCAGCTGCCCCGATAGGTCGAGTACGACCAGGGAGAGACGAGCAGCGGCACGTGGTAGTGCGCGCCGGCGTCGGCGATGGCGAACTCGATGGGGACGAGGTCGAGGAAGGGCGGTGTGGCGAGCGTCGTACCCTTCGCGCGGAAGTACTCCGCGGTCGCGAAGGTGAGGCGGTAGCGACCGGGCCGCAGTGCGTCGCCTTCGAGCAGCGGCGCGGCGGCTCGGCCGTCGGCGTCGAGGCGGATCGACAGCAACGCTTCTTCGTCGGGATCGAGCCGGGTCAGCGTGACCGCGATGCCGGCTGCCGGACAACCGTGGGCCGTGTCGAGGACGTGGGTGGTGAGCTTGCCGATGATGATGATCCGGGGAGCGTGGTCGGAAGGTACGGGGTCGTCCCGCGTCGCTGCAAAGTGTAATTTGGTTTTGGCGGCCCTTCCCGGGGCCGTGGTTCGGAACATGCCCTCCGCTCGCTGACGGCCCCGGACAGTTATGATCGCCAGGCCTCCACGCTCCCGCCGCGCCTGCCTTGCACCTCGATCCTCGTTATCCCCGCGACCTGCGCGGCTATGGCCGCGACGTCCCGCACGCCCGCTGGCCGAACAGCGCCCGCATCGCCGTCCAGTTCGTCCTCAACTACGAGGAGGGCGGCGAGAACAGCGTCCTGCATGGCGACGGCGGATCCGAGCAGTTCCTCTCCGAGATCATCGGCGCCGCAGCCTACCCCGACCGCCACCTGTCGATGGAGTCGATCTACGAGTACGGCTCGCGCGTCGGCGTGTGGCGAATCCTGCGAGAGTTCGACCGCGTCGGCTGGCCGCTCACCGTCTTCGGCGTCGGCATGGCGTTCGCGCGCTATCCGGAGCTGATCGAACCCTTCCTCGCGCGCGACGACGAGATCGCCAACCACGGGCTGCGCTGGATCCACTACCAGTCGCTGCCCGAGACGCTTGAACGCCAGCACATGGAGGAGGGCACGCGCGTCCTGCGCGCCCTGACGAACGGTCGCTGGCCGCTCGGCTGGTACACCGGTCGCGACAGCCCCAACACGCGTCGGCTGGTCGTCGACCACGGCGGCTACGAATACGACAGCGACTACTACGGCGACGACCTGCCGTTCTGGACCGAGGTCGCGGCCAGCGACGGCGTCAGGCACCCGCACCTGGTCGTGCCGTACACGCTCGACACCAACGACATGCGCTTCGCGACTCCCCAGGGCTTCAACACGGCCGACCACTTCTTCGCCTACCTGTGCGACAGCTTCGACGCGCTCTACGCCGAAGGCGATCCGGACGGGCTCGACCGGCCGAAGATGATGAGCATCGGCATGCACTGCCGCCTGCTCGGGCGACCGGGTCGCATCAATGCGCTGCAGCGCTTCATCGAGCATGTTGCCCTGCACGATCACGTGTGGGTGTGCCGCCGCATCGACATCGCGCGGCACTGGAAGGTGACGCATCCGTTCGCGGGCACCGCATGACGACCTCGCTCGCCGAATTCAATGCCGCGTCCGACCGCGACGCGTGCGCACTGCTCGACGGCCTCTACGAACATTCCCCATGGGTCGTCGAAGGCGCGACCGCGCGTCGTCCGTTCGCCACCGTCGCGGCGCTTCAGCGCGCGCTGACCGAGGCGGTACGAGGTGCCTCCGTCGACGCGCAGCGCGCACTGATCCGCGCGCATCCGGCGCTGGCCGGCAAGGCCGCACTCGCGGGCGACCTCACCGATGCGTCGAGCGACGAGCAGGCGCGCGCCGGGCTCCTCCACTGCAGCGCCGACGAGCTCGCGACCCTGCGCCGCCTGCACGACGACTACGTCGCGCGCTTCGGCTGGCCGTTCATCCTCGCCGTGCGCGGTCCGCGCGGCATGGGCCTGACGCGCACGCAGATCATCGCCACCTTCGCGCGGCGCCTGCAGGCCCATCCGGACGCGGAGTTCGCCGAGTGCCTGCGCCAGATCAACCGCATCGCGCAGCTGCGGCTGCACGAGCGCTTCGAGCGGCGGCCCGCTCGCGGCGACACGGCCTGGGACCGCGCCGAGGCGCTCGCGGCGCACAGCGATCCCGGTTTCGCCGAGACGGGCCAGCTCACCGTCACCTACCTCACCGATGCGCATCGCGCGTGTGCCCGGATGATCGAGCGCTGGATGAGCGACGCGGGCTTCGACGACGTCGCGACCGACCCGGTCGGCAACGTGGTCGGCGTCTATCACGGCACCGATTCGTCGGCGAAGCGCCTGATGACCGGCTCCCACTACGACACGGTGCGCAACGGCGGCAAGCACGACGGCCGGCTCGGCATCCTCGTGCCGATCGCGGCCGTCGAGGCGCTGCATCGCGCGGGTCGTCGGCTGCCGTTCGGCATCGAGGTGATCGGCTTCGCGGAAGAGGAGGGGCAACGCTACAAGGCGACCTTCCTCGGGTCGCGCGCGGTGGTCGGCTCCTTCGACCCAGGCTGGCTCGAGCAGACCGATGCGGACGGCATCACGATGCGCGACGCGATGCGGCATGCCGGACTGCCTGCCGCGCGCGAGGCGATCGACGCGGTCGGTCGCGATCCGGCGGACTACCAGGGCTTCGTCGAAGTCCACATCGAGCAGGGGCCGGTGCTCAACGACCTCGGCCTGCCGCTCGGCATCGTCACGTCGATCAACGGCAGCCTGCGCTACCTGTGCAACGTCATCGGGGTCGCGAGCCACGCGGGCACCACGCCGATGGACAGCCGCCGCGACGCGCTCAACGCGGTCGCCGAGCTGGCGCTGTTCCTGGAGCAGCGCGCGTCGTCGGTCCGCGACCTGGTGGGCACCATCGGCATCCTGCAGGTTCCCGGCGGCTCGACCAACGTGGTCCCGGGTCGCTGCCACTTCACCCTCGATATCCGCGCGACCACCGACGCGGTGCGCGACGCCTGCGCGGCCGACGTGCTGGCGCACCTGGAGGCCATCTGCGCGCGCCGTGCCCTCTCGTTCACGGTCGAGGAGACAATGCGTGCCGCGGCCTGCCCGAGCGCACCGGCGTGGCAGGCGCGCTGGGAGTCGGCGGTCGAGGGTCTCGGGCTACCGGTCCATCGCATGCCGAGCGGTGCGGGTCACGACGCGATGAAGCTGCACGAGGTGATGCCGCAGGCCATGCTGTTCGTGCGCGGCGAGAACGGCGGCATCAGCCACAACCCGCTCGAGTCCACGACCTCCGACGACATCCAGCTCGCGATCGAGGCGTTCGACGCGTTGCTCGACGGCCTGGCCTGAGGAGGCGTCGGCCGGTCAGGGAAACATCGCGCGCGCGTAGTTGATCGGCGCGTGGTCCGCCAGGTCGCGCAGCAGCACGGCGCCCGAGCGCCACGCACAGTGCAGCGTGTAGTCGGCGCGCGCCTTCAGGTGATCGCCGCGCACGAACGCGTCGTCGGCGCCGACCGGCAGGTTGCCGTCGCGATCGATGTACACGGCGCTGCCGACGTGCCGGTAGCCGGTCAGCTCCGGCGGTAAGGTGGTGACGACGTCGCAGCAGTCGACGATGCGCGTGACGGCGGCGGCCGCGATCGTCGCGACGAAGTCCGCGTCGCCGACCCGCGGCGAGCCGATCGTGACGAGATCCCTGGGCTTCCAGATCGACGCGCCGAGCGTGGCCAGCGCGCCGCCGAGGCTGTGTCCGCACAGCAGCAGCGCATCGCGCGCCGTCAGCGTCCCCAGCCAGTCGTCGATCGCTCCCCTGAGGCTGCGCAGCGACCGCGCGAAGCCCTGATGGACCTTGCCTGCCGACTCGGGCCATGCGACCGGCAGCACGTCCGCGTCGGTGCCGAGGTCGCCGACCCGGTCGGGCTCCGTGCCGCGAAAGGCGATCAGCGCCAGGCGATCGCTCGCCCGGTAGCTGCCGAACGCCTGCGCGTCGAAGGCGCCGACGAACGGCTGCGGCGCGGCGAAGCCGATGCGTGCCAGCGCTTCCGCGAGACGGGCCGCGTCGTCGTGAGAGCTCTCGCTGCGCAGGTACGCGAGCCGCGCGCATTCGATGCCGATCAGCGTCGGCGCGTACGACGTGCCGGCGACGAACAGTGTCGGTCGCGTGGCCGGCTGGTAGAGCGCGGTGCGACTGCAGTCGTAAGGGATCGAAGGCATGGCGTCCTCGTCAGGGTCTGTCGTCACGCCGATAGTTCGTGTAGTCGCCGACGATCGGACATGGGCGTTTGCCCCAGGGTCCCTGTGGGGCGGCGTGCGGGCGACGTGGCTCCGCCGCCGGCACAGCCCGCGGTCAGCGGCGGTGCTCGTCGAAGAAGCGCAGCACGTGGTCCGTCGCGTCGACGCCGCGCGGGTCCGTGAAAGATCCCTGTGCACGGCCGCCGGCCCACGCGTGCCCGGCACCGTGCAGCACCCAGTGCTCGACCAGCGCGGTGCCGTCGTCCAGGACGTGGCGGGTCCGCGTGTAGCGCGGCGTGGCGCCGACGGTCGCCGCCTGTGGCGTGGCGGGGCGGGTCGACCGGCCGAGCACCGCGCGAACCACGGCGTCGCCGTTCGCCGGGTGCACCGTGGTGTCGGCGTCACCGTGCAGGACGATGGTCGGGACCACGCGCGCAGCCTGCACCACCGCGGTCACGGCCGGTTTCGGCCTGCCGCCGCGCATCGCGTTGAGCGCGTCCGGAACATTGCCGGCCGCGCCCGCGGGCAGGCCCGAATGGACCGCCGCCGCGGCGAACAGGTCGGGGTATTCGGCCGCCAGGATCTCGGCCATCGCGCCGCCGGCCGACAGTCCGGCGACATGGACGCGGCCGGGATCGATGCCGTGGCGCTGTACGACGGTCCGGACGAGATCGGCGAGGAAGCCCGCCTCGCCGGCGTCGCGCCGCTGGTCCTTGCGGTTGAACCAGTTCCAGCACGCGGAAGGATTGTCGCCGCGCGACTGCTGCGGATAGAGCACCAGGAAGCCGTCGCGTTCGGCGCGCTCGTTCATCCCGGTGCCGAGCGCGAAGTCGTCCGGGTCCTGCGTGCAGCCGTGCAGCATCACGACCAGCATCGGCGACGCGGCGGGGCGGGACGGCACAAACAGCTTGAAGCGACGGGTCAGCCCGCCGTGATGATGCGTCGCGGCCTCGAACGCGGAGTGAATTACGACCGGGGAGGCCGGCTCGACCGCAGAGGCCGGCTCGACCACGATCGCGTCCTCGATGGGCAGAGCGCGCGTCCTGACCAGGGACCCGATGCCGCTCAGCCACTTCGCGCGCGGCGCGGCGCGCGGCGGGATCGGTGGGTCCGCCGGCTTCGCGCGCAGCATCCCGAGTCCCTCCTGGATCGCGCGCGTCGCCTCCAGGACGCGACCCTCGCGCGTCAGCACCGCGGCCCTGCTCATCCAGCGTTCTTCTGGCTTGTCCATCGTGATCTCCGGCTATGTTGCGATGCAGCATGATAGCCGGGACCGTCGCGGGCCGTAGGACGACGCCCCATCTGCGACGGGCCGATCGCCGTCGTCGGGGTGGGGTCAGTCGAAAAGGGCGCGTCTGCGCAGAAGATTCGTGACGTCGACGAAGCCCTCGGCCCGCACCGCCTGCATCCCCGAGCGCCGCGCCGCCTCGACGTTGGCAGCGGCATCGTCGATCGGCACACCGCCGAGATCTAACAGGATGAACGGCTTTCGGTCGGGCAACTCAGGTCGCCGACGTCGCGAGGCGCATGACCGCCAGGTAGCCGGGCTGCACCTCCATCGACGCCAGCGTGCCATACCGCGCCAGCAGCGCGTGGGCGCGCGGCAGGTTCCAGCAGGGGATGCCGGTGAACATGTGGTGCTCGCAGTGGTAGTTCACCCAGTACGGTGCGATCAGCGCGCGTTCGACGAGGCCGGCGTTCGTCGTGCGCGCCTGGCGCAACGGATCGCTCTGGTTCACGCCGATCAGCGCGTGCTCGGCGATGTTGCGGATGCGGTAGACCAGTTGCAGCCACGTCATCATCGGCAGCAGCCACAGCACGACCCACACCCACCACCAGCCCGCCGCCACGAAGGCCGCGAGGAACAGCGCGTTGCCGATCAGGAAGTGGCGATCCTTCGCCAGCTCCTCGACCAGCAGGCGCCAGACCGACTCGCCGGGCGCACGCGCACGGATGCGTTGCGCGACGTGGCCGAAGGTCTGCTTGACGAAGGTCTGCCCCGTCAGGTCGCGCACGATCTTGCGACCCATCGACGCAGGCGTGATCGGGAACGGCGCCGACAGCACGAGATCGGGATCCTCCGGCTGCTGCACGAAGCGATGGTGCTGCAGGTGGTAGGGGCGGTACTGGCGGATGCTCGGCGAGCACAGCCAGAAGCCGATCCAGTCGTTGACGCGCCGGTCGACGTGCAGCAGCGCATGCGCCGCGTCGTGCATCAGGATGAAGAAGCCGAGCTGGCGCGTGCCGACCACGACGAAGCCGATCGGGAGGGTCCACGGCCACAGCGCACCAGCGACCATCGCCAGCCCGATCACGCCCCAGCAATGCGCGACCAGCCAGACGCCGCGCCACGACGAACGCCGCGTCAGCGATGCCCACTCGGCGGCGGAGAAGTGGGCGAGGGGATCGACGCGCGGTGCGGCGGCCATCGTTGGTGACACGATACTCAGAGCGTGAGGCGGAAGTCGTTCACGAACGCGCCCGGCAGGCGCTTGCTGCCGGTGCCGCGCGAGCCGTAGGTGCGCGAGTCCGGGATGAATTCACGCGTCGCCGTGAGGGCCGTCAGGTGTTCGCCGAGGATACGGTAGATGCTGTCGTCGAAGCGCATCACGTTGGTCGGGGCCACGGCCTCGCCGTTCTCGACCCAGAAGGTCGCGAAGCGCGTCATGCCGGTCATGCGGCAGTTCATGCGATCCGAGAAGTTGAGGTACCAGAGGTTGTTGATGCACAGCCCGGTGCCGAGCTCGCGCAGGATGTGGTCCTGCTCGACGGTGCCGGCGGCCATGTCGAGCGACTGCGGATCCTCCTCGCCGGTCTCGGCGCCGTTCTGCGGGACCCCGTACTCGCGCGCGGTGCGCGGCGAGGCGAGCAGGCCGGCCGGCTGGCCCGCGACGATCAGGTCCACGCGGTCCGGTCGGCGGAAGCCGTCCGACTGCACGACCGGCATCAGGCCGCCGGCCGTGTGCTCGACGATCGACACCAGCGGACTCAGGCTCGCCTGCCGGTCGTAGAGTTTCTGCAGCGGGTTGGTGCGCGTCGCGCGCGACTTCGCGGAGAAGCCGCCCCAGCTCATCATCGACACGAGTTCCGCCATCGCGCTCGGCGAGAGGAACACGCGATAGGCGCCCGGATCGAGGTGCTTCGCCGGCTGGCGCAGCAAGGCGACGTCGTTGGCGGCGCGGATGATCTTCGCGCGCAGCACGTCGGCGTCCCATTCGAAGCCGGCATAGCTGCTCTTCGCGGCCTTGTCGGTCTCGTAGTACAGGCTCCACTCGAAGTTGAAGTTGGAGACCTCGTGCCAGTTGTGATGGCCGTACGAACTCGCGAAGCCGCGCTGCATCGGACCGCTGGCGAGGAAGCCGACGAGGTCGTGGCCGACGCCGAGGCGCGTCACGGTCTCGGCCATGTCGATGCCGGACGGCAGGCGACCCACCTTGACGTTGCGCGACGTGAAGCCTTCGCTCTCGATCGTCAGCAGCGGGTCGACCGGCAGGTCGGGCAGCGTGCCGCGCAGCGACGCCAGCGCCCGCTCGCAATGCGACAGGTCGGCCGCGAGGTCGCCCGACAGCGTCAGCGAGATCGACGCCTGGCGCGGTCCGTCCGCGTGATCGTGGACCAGCCGCAGCGACAAGTACGCCTGGTCGACGTGCCCGGCCTGACGGACGCGCGCGTGATTGAAGCGCACGAAGTCGGACTGCTCGGCGGAGTACGAGCACATGAAGTGTTCGTCGGCGCCGAGGAAATCGGGTAGGCCCTTCGCCAGGTCGCCGAAGTAGCTCTCCGCGTCGAGGCGCGGCATGCGCGTCGTCGGCGTGCCTTCGCCGTCGAGCATCGCGGGGACCGCGCTCATGCCGCACCGCCGGCGCCGAACACGTCGACCTCGGCGAACAGGCAGGCCGGCGACGCGTGGCCGACGCGGATCACCTGCGACGGTTCGCCCTTGCCGCAATAGGGCGTGCCCATCACCTCCAGCGTGCTCTCGTCGCCGACCGCCTTCAGGCTGCGCCAGAAGGTGGCCGACACGCCTCGGTAGTTGGGGTTCTTGACGATCGTGGTCAGCTTGCCGTGCTCGATCAGCTGGCCCCACTCGCAGCCGAACTGGAACTTGTTGCGCGAGTCGTCGATGGACCACGAGACGTTGGTCTTCATCAGGATGCCGTGCTCGATCGACGCGATCATCTCGTCGAGCGTGGATCGGCCCGCCTCGATGTTGAGGTTGGCCATGCGGTCGATCGGCGCGCGATTCCAGCTCGACGCGCGGGTGCTGGCCGTGCCGCCGAGATCGACCTCGGTGCCCAGCAGATGCTTCGCCCGCGCCTGCGACAGCGCACCACCGAGCGGCTTGACCAGCAGGCCTTCGCGGATCAGCAGCTCGCGTCCTGCCGAGCCGCCCTCGTCGTCGAAGGCATAGCTCGCGAACTGCTGCGGCCGGGTCGGATCGAAGCTCACGTTCAGCAGCGGCGAGCCGTACTGGTAGTGCCCGAACATGTCGAGCGTGACGAAGCTGGTGCCCGCGAAGTTGCGCTCGTCGCCGAGGATGCGGTCGAGCTCGAGCGGATGGCCGATCGACTCGTGGATCTGCAGCATCATCTGGTCGGGCATGAGCAGCAGGTCCATCCGGCCGCTCGGGCAGTTCGGCGCCTCGAGCAGCGTGATCGCCTCGCGCGCCACCACGGCCCCGCCGTCGACGAAGCCGGAACGGTCGAGCACCTCCGCGCCGCCCTGCTGGCAGAAGCCGTTGTACTGGCCACCGAGACTGCGGGTCTGCGTGTCCTGGCCGTCGCTCGCGGTGGCCTGCGCGTTGGGCAGCACGAAGTGATGGATCTGCGTGACGTCGCCGCCCTGGTTCGTGAGATAGCGGTGCGACGAGACGCAGGTCTCGACCGACGCGTAGCTGTCGACGATGCGCGGGTCGACCTGCGCGGCGGCATCGACCGCGGCGACCAGCGCGAACAGCACGCGGCGCGACGGCATCGCGCGCCCGACGGGCGACGCGTAGTGGCCGCGCGGCGCCGCGTCCTCGGGCATCGGGTATTGCAGGACCGACGTCGTGCGGGTCGCGTCGGCCCAGTCGCGCGCATGGTCGAGCGCCGCCTGCAGGCCCTCGAGCGTGAGGTCGGACGTGGCCGCGTAGCCGTAAGCGCCGCGGTCGATCACCGTGACCATCGCGCCGCGATCGATGCGCCGCATGAACGGCTGCGGCACGCCCTTGCGCACCGAGACCGTCTCGCTGTCCTCCTCGACGAAGCGAACCGCGAAGAAGGCCACGTCGGCGCGCAGGCGGCCGAAGATCTCTGCGGTCGCGTCGGGATGGGTCGAAACGGGCAATGCACTCATGAGTCTCGGCACTTTCGGTGAGGGCGCCGGATGCGTTCGCCACCGCGGGTCGCACAGCGGCGGGCAGATCGTGTTCGGTGCGCGTGGAGCCGTTCGACGAATCGCGGTCGATCGGCCAAGGATGGAGGAAGAGGCTACCGCAAACCCGCGGCCGTTGCGACCCCGCGGGGCGTCCCGGATCGGCGCACCGCAAGGACTATCCGGTGATCGTCACCGTCCACGGCCTGTCGGCCAGAGGCGCCTCCAGCGACCCGATGACCGCCGCATCGCCTTCGGCTTCGGCACGACAGAGCTTGAGCACGCGCTCGACCGACTCCGGCTTGCACGCGATCAGCAGCGAGCCGCTCGTCGCCGGGTCGGTCAGCAGCGCGCGCATCTCGGGCATGACGTTCTCGGCGAGGTTGACGTGCGCGCCGTCGCGGTTCCAGTTGCGCGACGAGTCGGGGGCCACGCAGCCGGACTTGGCCAGCATCAGCGCGCGCGGCAGCGACGGGACCTGCGTCGTCGCCAGCGTCGCGTGCAGACCGGCCGCGCGCGCCAGCGCGAGCGCGGCCGCGATCAGGCCGGTCGGGCCGACGCACGCGACCGCATGGACGTTCTTGATGGTGCCGAGCACGACGCCGACGCCGTTCGAGCGTGTCGCGTGCGCGATCAGCGCGCCGCGGTCGTCGTCGGACAGCTTCTGGCGGCCGTGGGCCGCCGCGTAGATTCCGGCGCCGAGCGGATGGGCGAGGATCAGCGCGTCTCCGGACTGCGCGCCGGCGACGCCGCGGATACGGTCGGGCCGCACGATGCCGGCCACCAGCACGTCGAAGCGCAGGACCGGGGCATCGACCAGCTGCGCGTCGGCGAGCACGGCGCCCGCATCGCTCATCGCCACCGCGACGCCTTCGACCAGCGCCTGGCGCGCCGCGTCGCTGGCCGCGGGCGGACACTCGCAGGTCAGGCGCGCGAAGAGCGGCTTGGCTGCCGTCGCATGCACCGCGGTGAGCGCGGCGGTCGCCGCGATGCGGCCGCATTCGAACGCGTCGTCGATGGTCGCCTCGCGGCTGGTGTTCGACACGACGAGCGTCTGTGCGGCGTTGATCTTCCACACCGTGCTGGCGCCTGCGCCGACGTCCGACAGCAGGTCCGTCGGCAGCGTCAGGCCGCGCCCGACGAACACCGCGCGCAGCAGGTCGGCGGCGGACGGCAGGACCGGCGTCGCGGCGGAGATCAGGCGGTCGGTGCTTCTGGAGGCTTGGGTCACGTCAGGCCTCCGCGATCCCTCCGACGACGTTGTTGAAGCCGCCGTCGACGTAGGTGATCTCGGCCGTGACGCCGGCCGCGAGGTTTGACAGCAGGAAGGCCGCGACGTTGCCGACATCGTCGATCGTCACGTTGCGACGCAGCGGCGACGTGGCCGCGACGACCTCGAGGATCTTGCCGAAGCCCTTGATGCCCGAGGCGGCCAGCGTCTTGATCGGCCCGGCCGAGATGCCGTTGACGCGCACGCCTTTCTTGCCGAGCGACTCGGCGAGGTAGCGCACGCTGGCCTCGAGCGACGCCTTCGCCAGACCCATCGTGTTGTAGTTGGGCACGACGCGCTCGCTGCCCAGGTAGGTCAGCGTCAGCAGCGACGACCTGTCGCGCAGCGTCGGCGCCGCGGCCTTCGCGAGCGCGGCGAAGCTGTAGGCCGAGATGTCGTGCGCGATGCGGAAGCCTTCGCGCGACAGGCCGTCGAGGAAGTCGCCGGCGATCGCCTCGCGCGGCGCGAAGCCGATCGCGTGGACCAGGCCGTCGAATGCCGGCCAGACCTTGCCGAGGTCGGCGAACAACGCTGCGATGTCGTCGTCGCTGCCGACGTCGCACGAGTAGATCAGCGTCGAGCCGAACTCCGCGGCGAAGCCCTCGGTGCGCTCCCTGAAGCGTTCGCCGACGTACGTGAACGCCAGTTCGGCGCCTTCGCGATGGCAGGCGCGTGCGATGCCGTAGGCGATCGAGCGATTCGAAAGCACGCCGGTGATCAGGATACGTTTGCCTGCGAGAAAGCCCATCGGATCTCCTGTGATTGGGGGGCGGGTCGGCGGTCGTGCCGCGACCGTCGGGTCGCCTGTCCTCGCGCGGGCCGGGAACGGCGGGCGCTGCCACCCGGATCCGGGGTCGCGATCCGGCGGGGCGTGCGAGGCGAGGGGCGGCCAGTATATGCAATGCCGTTGCCCCGTGTTTCGGTGCCTCCCGGGCCACGTGCAGCGGCGCCGCGCTGGCGTGCACGCCACAGCTTTGGACATGCGCCTTTCGTCTCGTGACCGATTCGAGGCAAAATGCGCCTCTCGCACGCCCTGCGGCCACCCGCCGCGACGGCCGCGAATACTGGCGAGCCGTCGGTCCGTGGGTGTCCCGGACGGCCGGTCGATCATCCGGTGCGAGGCGCGGCCTGATCGGCGGCGCCTTTTTTTCGATTGCATTTCGGGTGCGACCGCCGCGGCCATCCCGTGACGCGGTGACAGGAGCAGGAACATGAACGACGGACGAACGATCTCCGCGCGCCGCACGGCGCGCCGACCGGGCTGGTCGCGGGGTTCGCTGAAATTCGCCGCCCTCACGGTGGTCCTGCTGGGCGGCTGCGGCGTCCCGAACAATCCCAACCCGCCGGGCTCCGAAGCCACCAACACCTACTTCACCGCGACCCAGGAATCGTCGCCGAAGTATCTCGACCCGACCAGTTCTTACAGCGCCAACGAGACGCCGTTCGTGTTCGCGGTCTACGAGCCGCTGCTGCAGTACCACTACCTCAAGCGCCCGTACCAGCTCGAGCCGCGCATCGCCGAGGCACTGCCGGTGCCGCGCTACTACGACAAGGACGGCAAGGAGCTGTCGGCCGACGCACCGGGCGAAGACGTCTTCGAGAGCGTCTACGACCTCCCCATCCGCAAGGGCGTGCTGTTCGCGCCGCATCCGGCGTTCGCGAAGAAGCCCGACGGATCGTTCGTCTATCGCGGGCTGAAGGAAGCGGACGTCGACGGTAAGTTCTCGCTGATGGACTTCCCGCAGACCGGCACGCGCGAACTGACGGCCGACGACTTCGTCTATGCCATCAAGCGCATGGCGACCCCGCGGGTGAAATCATCGGCGTTCTCGGTGATGAACGAGTACATCGTCGGCATGAAGGACTACGCCAAGCGCGTGCGCGCAGTCGACGCGGGCTTGCGCAAGGGCCTGCCGTCGACGCAGCGCGATTTGCCGTTCCTCGACTTCCGCCAGATCCCGTTCGAAGGCGCGACCGCGGTGGACCCCAACACGCTGCGCATCCGCGTCGTGGGCAAGTATCCGCAGTTCAAGTACTGGCTCGCGATGACCTTCTTCGCGCCGGTGCCGTGGGAGGCCGAGGAGTTCTACGCGCAGCCCGGAATGCTCGAGCACAACCTGTCGCTCAACACGTGGCCCGCGGGCACGGGGCCGTTCATGATGACCGAGTACGTCGAGAACCGACGCCACACGATGGTCCGCAATCCCAACTACCGCGGCAGCCCGTATCCGTGCGAGGGCGAGCCCGGCGACAAGGAGAAGGGCCTGCTCGACGACTGCGGCAAGATGACGCCGTTCCTCGACAAGGTGGTGTGGCGCATCGAGAAGGAGCGCCTGCCGATGAAGAGCAAGTGGCGCCAGGGCTACCTCGACGAGCCTGACATGGACCACCTCGAATGGGGCCTCGAGTTCTCGACCGAGGCGCGCGACTCCGACGCTACGGCGAAGGAGTTCAAGGACAAGGGTTTCCGCTTCCCGCGCGCCGTCGAGGCCGTCAACTGGTACATCGGCTTCAACTGGTGGGACCCGACCGTCGGCAAGGGCAAGACGGGGGCCGACCTCGAGCGCAACCGCAAGCTGCGCCAGGCATTGCAGATCGCCGTCGACTGGGACGAGTACTCCGATCTCTTCGAGCAGCAGGGCAAGGCCGGCCCGCCCGCGACCGGCCCGCTGCCGCCGGTGGTGTTCGGCTTTCGCACCGGCAAGGCCGGCATCGATTCTGTCGCCTACGACTGGAAGGAAGAGAACGGCGGCGGCCGCGCGGTGCGCAAGCCGCTCGCGGTCGCGCAGAAGCTGATGGAGGAGGCGGGCTATCCGGGTGGGCGCGACGTCAGGACCGGGCAGCCGCTGGTTCTGAACTACGACTACCAGCGCGTGCCGACGCCGGAACTGCGCGCCGAGATCGACTGGGTCATCAAGCAGTTCGCCAAGCTCGGCGTGCAGCTCGAACTGCGCGCCACCGACTACAACCGCTTCCAGGACAAGATGAACCAGGGGTCGGCCCAGATCTTCTGGTGGGGCTGGAACGGCGACTATCCCGACGCGGAGAACTTCCTCTTCCTGCTGTACGGCCCGAACTCGAAGGCGCTGACCAAGGGGCAGGGCGAGAACGCGGCGAACTACCAGAACGACGAGTACGATCGTCTCTACGAGAAGATGCGCTACATGGAGGACGGCCCGGAGAAGCAGGCCACGATCGACAGGATGGTCGAGATCGTGCGCCGCGACTCGCCGTGGCTGTGGGGCTACAACCCGTACTCGGTGGGGTCGTACCAGCCGTGGATGAGCAACGGCAAGCCGACCTACATGGTGCGCAACACGCTGGAGTTCCGGCGCATCGACCCGGCGATGCGGGCGCAGCTCGTGCGCGAGTGGAACCCGCCGCACTTCTGGCCGCTGTGGCTGATCGTGCTGCTGTTCCTCCTCGCGCTGTGGCCCGCGTGGCGCGCCTTCAAGGCCCGTGAACGCACCAACGCGCTCGGCGCACAGGTGCCGACGCACGCGCTGCCGACATTGGCGACCCCGGCGACGCGTTCGTGAATCTCGAAGACACCATTGCGCCCGGCCCGTCCCTTCAGGCGTGCACCTGCTGTCTCGGCGCGGCGATGATGGTGGCGATCGGCGGATGCGGACTTTCAAACAACCCGAATCCGCCTGGATCGGAACGTACGAACACCTTCTTCACCAGCACGGCGGCGTCGTCGCCGAAGTATCTCGATCCGACCAGTGCCTACGCGTCCAACGAGCTTCCCTTCACCTACGCGATCTACGAGCCCTTGTTGCGCTATCACTATCTCAAGCGGCCCTATCAGCTCGCCGGGCGTGCGGCCGAAGCCGTGCCCGAGCCGCGCTATCTCGACGCGAGCGGCCATGTGCTGGCCGCCGACGCGCCCGGCGAGACGGTGGCCGAGACCGTCTACGACATCAGGATTCGGCGGGGCATCCTCTACGCGCCGCATCCCGCGTTCGCGAAGGGGGCCGACGGTCGCCTCGTATACGGTCGCCTGGAGCGCGAGTCCGTAGCCGCCAAGTTCGCGTTGACCGATTTCGAGAAGGCGGGGACGCGGGAGCTGGTCGCGGAAGATTTCGTCTACGCCATCAAGCGCATCGCCTCCCCGCGGGTCGTGTCGCCGAGCTTCTCGGTGATGGAGGAGCATCTGGTCGGCATGAAGGATTTCTCGCAGCGAGTGCGTGCGGTCGATGCCGGCTTGCGCGCCGGTCTCGCGGCGACGGTGCGTGACCTCCCGTTCCTCGACCTGCGCGATATTCCTTTCGACGGCGCATTGGCCATCGACGATCACACGCTGCGGATCCGGGTCATCGGCAAGTACCCCCAGTTCAAGCACTGGATGGCCATGACTTTCTTCGCGCCGATCCCTTGGGAAGCCGAGGCGTTCTACGCGCAGCCCGGGATGAGCGAGCACAACCTGTCGCTCAACTACTGGCCGGCCGGGACGGGTCCGTACATGGCCACCGAGTATGTCGAGAATCGCCAGCACACCCTCGTGCGCAACCCGAACTTCCGCGGCGAACCCTATCCATGTGACGGCGAGCCCGGCGATCGCGAAGCGGGACTGCTCGTGGACTGTGGCATGACGATGCCGTTCATCGACCGCATTGTGATCCGCGTCGAGAAGGAGAGACTCACGATCAAGAGCAAGTGGCGCCAGGGTTATCTCGACGAACCGACGATGGAAACGTTCGGCTGGGGGCTGGAGTTCTCATCCGAGGCACGGAGCTCCGAAGCCGCGTCGGCCGAATTCCGCGAGAAGGGATTCCGCTTCCCCCGCTCCGTCGACGCAATCGATCTGTACGTCGGCTTCAATTGGCTCGATCCGGTCGTCGGTGGGGGTGCATCGGCGATGGACGCGGAGCGCAATCGTAAGTTGCGCCAGGCGCTGCAGATCGCGGTCGACTGGGAGGAGTACACCCAGATCTTCGAATCGTTGGGGCAGGCCGGTCCGACGGCGACCAGCCCGGTTCCTCCGCAGCTGTTCGGCTTCCGGCCCGGCCGGGAAGGCATGGACGACGTCGCCTTCGCTTGGCGCGACGAAGGGGCCGGAGGCGGACGGGCCGTGCGCCGGCCCATCGAGGCCGCGAAGCGCCTGATGGAAGAAGCGGGCTACCCGGGCGGTCGCGACGTCCGGACCGGGCGGCCGTTGACGCTCAACTACGACTTCTACCGGCTCCCGACGCCCGAGACCCAGGCACATATCGATTGGTTGACCAAGCAGTTCGGCAAGCTCGGAGTGCAACTCGAGCTTCGCGCCAGCGACCTCAACCGTTTCCAGGACAAGCTCGCGCACGGTTCCGTCCAGGTGTTCTCGTGGGGCTGGAACGCGGACTACCCGGATACCGAGACGTTTCTCGCACTTCTCCACGGCCCGAACGCGAAGGCGACGACCGGTGGCCATGGCGAGAACGCTTCGAACTACCGCAATGACGAATACGATCGGCTGTTCGAGAGGATGCGCTTCCTTGACGACGGCCCGCAGAAGCAGGACCTGATCGACCGCATGGTCGCCATTGCGCGACGCGACTCCCCCTGGCTCTGGGGATACAACCCTTACTCGATGGGCGCTTATCAGCCCTGGATGATGAACGGAAAACCGACCTCGATGGTGCACGACGTGTTCCAGTATCGGCGCCTCGACCCCGCGATGCGCGCGACCCTGGTGAAACAGTGGAACCCGACGCACGTGTGGCCGCTCTGGTTCATCGCGGCCTGCCTCGCCTTCGTGATCTGGAACGCGTGGCGCGCGTTCCGGCTGCGTGAACAGACCAACGCCCTAGGCGCACGCGTGATCGGCGCACCGGGCCAACGACTGGCGGGATCCTGATGGCCGGCTTTCTGGCCCGCCGGGTCCTCTACGGCTTCCTCATCCTCGTCGGCGTCAACCTCTTGACCTTCGTTCTGTTCTTCACGATCAGTACGCCCGACGACATGGCCCGCCTGAACATCGGCGGCAAGTACATCACCCAGCAGCAGATCGACGACTGGAAGGTCCAGAAGGGCTACGACAAGCCGCTGCTGTGGAACGAGAAGGCGGCGGGCGGCGAAAAGCTCACCAACACCGTTTTCTGGGAGCGATCGGTGCGCCTCTTCGCGCTCGACTTCGGTGCGTCGGACACGGGTCGCGACATCGGCCACGAGATCGGTACCCGCATCGGGCCGTCCGTCGCGCTGCAGCTGCCGGTGTTCGCGTTCACGATCTTCGTGTCGATCGTGTTCTCTCTGGCGATGGTCTTCTTCCGCGGCAGCGCGCTCGACTTCTGGGGCGTGGTCCTGACGGTCGTACTCCTTTCCATCTCCAGCCTGTTCTACATCATCGCCGGGCAGTTCGTGTTCTCGAAGCTGATGCGGGTGGTGCCGATCTCGGGCTTCTCCGATGGCTGGGGGCTGCTCAAGTTCCTGGCGCTGCCGATCATCATCTCGCTGGTCGCGCGGCTCGGCTACGACGCGCGCCTGTACCGCGCGATGTTCCTCGAGGAGCTGTCGCGCGACTACGTGCGCACCGCACGGGCCAAGGGCCTGACCGAGCAGGTCGTGTTGTTCAAGCACGTGCTGCGCAACGCGATGATCCCGGTCATCACCAACGTGTTCACGATCTTCCCGATCCTGTTCCTGGGCAGCATCGTGTTCGAGTCGTTCTTCGGCATCCCGGGCCTGGGCAGCTACACGATCGAGGCGATCGGCCAGCAGGACTTCGCGGTCGTGCGCGCGATGGTCTTCCTCGGGGCGGTGCTGTACGTGGTGGGCTTCGTGCTGGCGGATGTCGCGTACACGATCGCCGATCCGCGCGTGCGATTGGCCTGATCGAGGTCATCCCGGCGAAGGCCGGGACCTCGTTTCCCTTTTCATCACGCATTCAAATTGGGTCCCGGCCTTCGCCGGGACGACATAGCTAGATGCCCAAGCTCGTATTCCTCTGGACCGACATCTTCGTTTGGCTCGTCTTCGCGATGACCGTGTTCTACGCCACGCGCGTGCTGCGCAATCCCAACGCACGCCGCACCTGGCGCCGGGTGTTCATGGCCCCCACGCCGATGGCCGCGTGCATCGTGCTCGCCATCTTCGTCGTCATCGGCATGATCGATTCGATCCACTTCCGTCCGCGCATCGACGCGGCGCCGGGCAAGGGCGCCGCGGCGGCAGTCTACTCGGGCGAGACGCTGTCGCTGCTCGACATCGCGTTCACGTCGCTGCGCGAAGCGCGCGAGAAGACCTACTCGATGCCGCTCGCGTACCAGGGCTTCTCGAAGGAGGCGCTCGATGAGGGAGGCACGACCGTCCGCGAGTTTCCGCGCCTGCGCTACGGCGGACGCCAGCTCACGGACCCGGCACGCGAATGGGCCGGCGACATCGCGTCGCGGATCGTGACCGGTGTCGTCCTCGGACTCGTCGCAGCGATGGGCGTGATGCTGGTCGTCGCCGGCGGGGTCGCCAGCGCGCGCAACGAAGGCATCGTCGCGGCCTGGAGCTACATGCGCTCGTCCGCGACGACGATGCCCTGGACCACCGTGGCGCGGACCGTCCTGATCCTCGGCGTGTTCATCGGCGGACTGCTGTCGCTCGCGGCCGGCTACCACGTGTTCGGCACCGACCTGACCGGCAACGACGTGTTCTACCGCGTCGTCAAGAGCATCCGCACCGCGATCGTGATGGGTGCGCTGACCACCGCGGCCACGCTGCCCTTCGCGCTGGTGCTCGGCGTCGTCGCGGGCTACATGCGCGGCTGGGCCGACGACCTGATCCAGTACTTTTACACGGTGCTGTCGTCGATCCCCGCGGTGCTGCTGATCGCGGCCTGCGTGCTGCTGATCCAGGTGTTCATCGACAAGAATCCGCAGCTCTTCGAGACCGGCATCGAGCGCTCGGACCTGAAGCTGCTGTTCCTGTGCCTGATCGTCGGCATCACCGAGTTCGCCACGATGTGCCGACTGGTGCGTGGCGAGACGCTCAAGCTGCGCGAGCTCGACTACATCCAGGCGTCGCAGGCCTTCGGCGCGGGTGCCGGCAAGATCATGGCCAAGCACATCGTGCCCAACGTGATGCACATCGTGATCATCACGCTGGTGCTCGAGTTCTCGCAGATCGTGCTCTACGAAGCGGTGCTGTCGTACGTGGGCGTCGGCGTCGATCCCTCGATGTCGAGCTTCGGCACGATGCTCAACCTCGCGCGCTCCGAGATGGCGCGTGATCCGATCGTGTGGTGGAACCTCGCCACGGCGTTCGTCTTCATGCTCGGGCTGGTGCTGTCGATCAACCTGTTCGCCGACGGCGTGCGCGACGCCTTCGATCCGCGTGCGCGGACCTGGAAGCCGCGCAGGGTCAGTCGACTCGTCGCCAACGAACTGCGCCGCAAGGTGCTGGCACCCCTGCCGCTGCGCGGCCGACCGGGAATCACGGGATGAGCACCTATTTCGACAAGGACGCCGACGTCGCCGCGCTGTTCCCGAGGCGCTTCGACCCGAGCCGGGCGGCCGACCTGCATCGCCACGATCCAGACATCCTGATCGCCGACCACCTGCACGTCGCGCTCGAGTCCGATGCCGGCGTCGTCAAGGCGCTCGACGGCGTGCGCCTGTCGGTGGCGCGCGGCGAGACCTTCGCGCTGGTGGGCGAATCGGGCTGCGGCAAGTCGATGACCGCGATGGCGCTGATGCGCCTGCTGCCCGACAACGGACGCGTCGACGACGGCTCCGTGATGCTGGACAAGGAAGAGCTGCTGGTGCTGCCCGAGTCGCGCATGCGCGAACGGCGCGGCGGCAAGATCGGCATCATCTTCCAGGACCCGTCCACGAGCCTGAACCCCGTCCTCAAGGTCGGCGACCAGATCGTCGAGACCATCGTCACCCACACCGCGCTGCGCGGCGACGCGGCACGCGAGAAGGCGATCGAGTGGCTGCGCCTCGTCGGCATCCCCGAGCCCGAGCGACGCATCGACAACTACCCGTTCCAGATGTCGGGAGGCCAGAAGCAGCGCGTGATGATCGCGATCGCGCTGGCGGCCGAACCCGAGATGCTGATCGCCGACGAGCCGACCACGGCGCTCGACGTGACGATCCAGGCGCAGATCCTCGATCTGCTCAAGGACCTCCAGAATCGCCTCGGCATGGCGATGATGCTGATCACGCACGACCTCGCGGTGGTCGCGCAGATGGCCCATCGCGTGGCGCTGATGTACGCGGGTCAGATCGTCGAGGTCGCCGATGCCAACGCGTTCTTCGCGCACCCGCTGCATCCGTACGCGATCAAGCTGTTCGACGCGCTGCCGGAATCGGGCAAGCGCGACGTCCCGCTGGCCGCGATCCCGGGTACGGTGCCGCCGCTGACGCTCGACTTCCGCTGCTGCCGCTTCGCCGATCGCTGCACGGCCGCCGTCGACCATTGCCGCACGCACGTGCCGGACCTGTTCGACGAAGGTCCTCTGGCCGAGGGCCACGCGCCGTCGCATCCCGTCGCGACGCATCCGGTGCGCTGCTTCATCTACGATCCGTCGCTGCCGGTGTCGCAGCGGCCGGTGCTGCCGGCGGAACGCGTCGCGGGCATGTCGCAGATGCGCGCGCCCGCGTCGACGGAGAAGCTGCTCGAGGTCCGTGACCTGACCGTGCACTTCCCGATCCGCAAGGGCGTCCTCAAGCGCACGGTCGGGCATGTCAAGGCGGTCGACGGCGTGTCGTTCTCGATCGCGCCCGGCCGCACGCTCGCGCTGGTCGGCGAGTCGGGCTGCGGCAAGACCACGACCGGCAAGGCGCTGCTGCAGCTGCTGCGCACCCAGGCCGAGATCGGCGGCGAGACGCTGCTTTCCGGCCAGCGGCTCGACCAGCTCGGGGGACGGGCACTTCATCAGGCCCGCCAGGACATCCAGATCATCTTCCAGGATCCGTTCGCGTCGCTCGATCCGCGCATGCGCGTCTCCGACATCCTCGAGGAGGGCCTGATCACGCTGCGTCCGGACCTCGACGCGACGCAGCGCCATGCGCGGCTGGCGACGCTGCTCGACCAGGTCGGCATCCGCAGCGAGGCGATGGACCGCTATCCGCACGAGTTCTCGGGCGGCCAGCGGCAGCGGCTGGCGATCGCGCGCGCCCTCGCCGTCGAGCCCCGGTTGGTGGTGTGCGACGAGCCGACGTCGGCGCTCGACGTGTCGGTGCAGGCGCAGATCCTCAACCTGCTCAAGCAGCTGCAGCGCGACCTGGGCATCGCCTACCTGTTCATCACCCACAACATCGGCGTGGTCGAGTACCTCGCCGACGACGTGGCCGTGATGGTCCAGGGCAGGATCGTCGAGCAGGGGCCCGCCGAGCAGGTGCTGCGCCATCCGTCGCACGAATACACGCGGACGCTGCTCGCCGCGGTGCCCAGGCTGCGCCCCTCGTAACGCGACGGGCGGAAGACAGAGCCTGTTGGAGCGGGCCGATCGGGCCCTGGATGCATCGACACGATCCACGTGTCTTCGCCCGAGGCGCTCACCGCATCCGCTTCACGCCGTCGGCGCCGCGATCGGCGTCGCCGGCGCTCAGAGGTCGTAGGCGACGATCACCACGTCGGCCGCTGCCTCGCGCAGCGGGATCAGGGCTTGGTAGGCGGCCGATGCGTACCACCCCTGGATCGCCTCCCGGTCGGGGAAGCGGATGACGACCATGTCGGTCTCGTCGGACGTTCCGGCCAGCACCAGGGGTCCGGACCCACGGGCGACCAGGGTGGCGTTCCACGGCGCGAGCGTCGCGGGAATGCCGCGACGATAGGCCGCCCACATCCCCGCGTCCTTCACCTTCACGCGCCCGACGAGGCAGGCACCGGTCATCGGCATCTCCATCCCACTGATCCCTCAGGCCGCGAGGAAACCGAGATCGCGCGTGGCGAAGTTGGCGAGGTTGGGGAATATCGCGGCGAGCTCGGCCGGCTGAACGCCCATCCACTTCGCGAGCGTGGCGCCGTACTGGTCGACCGAAGTGGTGGGCAGCCAGCGGCCGGAGGTGCCCACGTCGTCGGGCCCGCCGAGCGCGAGCGTCGGGAAGGAGCCGTAGGTGGCCTGGCCGTTGACGGCGCCGCCGATGACCAGGTGATGGCCGCCGTAGGCGTGGTCCGAGCCGGCGTTGGCGGGCTTGAGCGTGCGCGTGAAGTCGCTCAGCGTGAAGCTGGTGACGTTGTTCTGCACGCCCAGCGCGGTGGTGGCGTTGTAGAACGAGGTGAGGGCCGGCGAGAGCTGCGAGAAGAGGTTGTCCTGCGTGGCGATCTGGTTGCTGTGAGTGTCGTAGCCGCCGTGCGAGACGAAGAAGATCTGGCGGGTCGGGTTGCCGAGGTCGGCGCGATGCTCGATCAGCTTGACGACCTGCTTCAACTGGTTGACGAGGCTGTTGCTCTGGGTGCCGAAGGCGGCCGTGGCGGTCGAGGCGCCCGACAGGATCGGGCCGAGCGTCTGCGTGAGGCCGAGCGTGCGGGTCTGCAGGCCGCCGAGCGTGGAGACCATGACCGAGTCGCTCCCGGAGGCCATCAGCGCGCGCAGCGCCGTCAGGCGGGCCTGGTCGGTGGCGGACGTGGTGGTGCCGCTGATGGCGAGCGTGCCGGTCTGCGGCAGCGCGACCGAGGTGGTGGAGTCGCCGGTGAGGAAGAGGGTGTTGCCGGCGATCGACAGGCCGACCGGGGTGGCGCCGCCGGCGCTGCCCATCAGGTCGGCGATGCGCCCGCCCCAGCCGGACGGTACGGTGAGGCTGTTCAGGCGCATGCCCTGGAACTGGCGCTGCTGGTCCTCGTGGGAGAACAGGTTGGGCGGCGCGGCGCCGAAGGCGACGTAGTTGCTGCGCGTGGCGCCCGGCTTGATCAGCGTGC
>Ga0209512_1001686_pt1 | contig 26126 bp, 29 predicted proteins | sample frozenSSSSmetaG_FD_184142 | JGI IMG/M metagenome (GOLD analysis project Ga0209512, IMG submission 184142) | Glacier valley bacterial and archeal communities from Borup Fiord, Nunavut, Canada, to study Microbial Dark Matter (Phase II) -... | ecosystem: Environmental > Aquatic > Freshwater > Ice >...
TAGCCGGCTCATTCCACGGATAATTGCGCGCGCAGGAGTAGGCCATTCTTCGTTTTCTTTAGGAATACAAGGACTCGATAAGATTATATCGCTCATCTTTGATTTAGTAGTAATTTGGTAAAGTGGTCAATGAATTAAGAAATTTACAAAAGTAGGTGTCAAAAAAGCGACGCGTCGCGATGCTCGCTTAGGTGGGCGGAGAGTAATGGCCCCAACTCTTATATTTGGGATTCAAGAACTAGACAGGATCTTTTCCCTTATCTCGATGGTTCATATCTACAGATAGGAAAGAAAGAAAGCATGAGAATGTTGGACGACATGGGTTTCTGTTGCGTGAATACGGGCATTCACTTCCAATAGCTGAATCCCACCCGAAGATTCTGTTTGTGTTCATGCATGGAAGCCACCATGCATGGAACACTGTTTGATAGTCTTCACTTCTTTATTGAGGCTCTCTATATGAGAGATGCCTATTCCGTAGTTTAGATAGATTTATTCTACATGCTTTATCACATCTTTGCTTCCGTGCCCACAGTGTTCACAGAATACTGTGTTCAACAGTTTCAGCAGATGAATATCGGAGAAAGAATCGCCCTTACTCCAGCTTATCTTATGAGACAGCGACAAAAAGAAAGCTTCAAACCTTATCAAGAGGGCGTAGCGAGCCTTACCACAGGACCCGAAGAAGATAAACAGAGGTTATCAGACAAGGAGGGCCTAAATATGTTCCAACAGGGCTGAGACGGAGCTGCTGGCCCTAAGTATTTTGGATTTCCTTTCCATGACGGTTGAGTAGAGTGCCGTCGTCAAAACGCATAGATCAAACGACGTGGATGATCCTCAACTGCCATTTGATGCATTTCATCAGCGATGACGTTCATACAACAAGAGCTTGGAATATAGATATATATAGATACCTCTCCAGCATCATCACCCGTGTCTTCGTACTGAACCGAAACTTGAGTTCCCCCTAGCCAAGCATGGAAAAGGTGGGCTGGAGATGTGGCCGACGATAAAAGGCGAATCAAATCATTCGATTCCAACGTCGCATTGCAGGATATGAAGAAGTCGCTCTCAGCTCTTGAATACCAGACAGATATCGCATTGCTTGAAGTCCGAATCACAATCTTGATTGTGGGCCAAAGTCGAGTGAATGACTTCCGCGGAAAGAAAGGCCCCGTGAGAGTGGGGGTCTAAGGGGTCTAAGATCGTGGGGTCGAGGATCCGGGGATCCGCGGGGGTTGGGGCGGGGGTTCGGGGTCGGGGATCGGGTGAAGAATCATCCTATTCTGCCGAAATAGCAAAATTCCCGCATAAGGCAGGGCGGTGAGACGAGAAATTGATCCCTCACGTGCTTGCTAGGTTTTGGGAATGTTTGTACTCGTACAATCTGTACGTACCAGAGAATTAAACACCAAGATTGACCGTAATCTGGATTTATAGGCCATCTGGGTCCCATTGCCTGGTAGCAAGCGGTTATTCAACTAACGAGAAATCTGAACATAAGCGCTATGCCACCACCTACCTGCATTGTTGAATCCACTCTTGAAGCCAATTGCCATTCGTGCCTTATTTTTGGTATGATTGTCTCGTAGTAGAATTTGTTGAACTGAATGCGGTGCGATGAAAGTGATTGATTGAACTCAACAGAAACTATCTACCTACGGAGCTCTATTTGAATACCAAATAGATGGTTTGCTAACTGGTTTGCTATTGAGTTTGTTGTTTGTTCAAATGAATGTTTGCCTTCGAGGATCCCGAGGATCCTCATGCACCTGAATCTTAACAGGTCATCCCGGCCGGGGCCACCTGGGAGGATGCATGAGTATTCTCATGCATCCATCCGAAAAGTCATCCCGGCCCGGGCCCCTGGCCCGGGTTCCTGTTCAACAGAATTCTACAGATAGAAATGCCCTGCTGGTTAGAAGCCTTTATCTTTATTCTTTGTCTGGCCACAGATCATGAGTATCGATGATGTGCTTAACAATGCTATAGGCAAAGCGCATAAGGCATAACGCATAAGGCATAAGGTGAATTATTAAGCACATTTCTTGCATCTCTTACAACATCAGGAGCAGTAATTCTTAGATCCTGATCATCACTTACCTACAGTACTTCTTAGATTCAAATTTCGAGAATACTAGCAAGTGAGATACCTTAGGCAATAAACAAGAGACAATCTCCAGTTATAATCAAGCACACTAGATCTTCCATTCGAAATGGTGGCCAGGTTCGCTCTCTGTGTGAATGCTCTTCTCTCCAATACCAGATGCTCACTGGCAACACTGTTCTATAAACCTCTGAGAGGTTTATAGAAGCAAATATCTTAATACTGAAGCTTTCCTGTTTAATCTTGGTTTCATGTTCAGTTCATATTATACCCTTGGTTGCTCAAGATAAAGTCTATCGCGAGTCTCGTCGTTGAATATAAAGTTATACTGACGTTTAAGGAATTCTAGAACGATGCCAACCTTGTCACTGTTGAGGGAAGCGAGCTTAGAGGCCAGCTCCGTGTCTGTTTGGCAGGCATTTCTACTCTCTAAGTGGTGATTGTGTGAGATGAGGAATAAGGGATAAAGGAGATGAACGAGGGCTGCAAGAAGACTTGCCACTTACATTGACTCCAGTCGCTAGGGGACTCGTATTGTAGTGGAATAGAGGAAAGGTTTGGGAGCTGTTTAAAGTAGCTGCAGTCTCGATAGGAGTGAAGATGTGATATAGTCCAACACGTTCAAGAAGCAATTGTAAAAGTATATGAATGGATAATGCAGCTTGCAGAGGTTCGATATGCTCAAGACACGACCAGGACTCGCATCTAAATCTTTCATGTCGTAAAAAACTAAGCTAAGCTGACCCCGCAATCTCACTGCGCAATGGCGGAGACGCGGAGGAATTCCTTGAATGCATCTATTGAGATGCTGTCGGCTACTATTAGCTGTAACATCCCTGCCGACGTCCGCGATAAAATATGGTGGGACAGCGGGACGGTGGGACTCTGGGCGGCGGGACCGTGGGATGTTGCGGCATGGGTTTGCGGTGGAGTGATGGCGGTGGACAATTTGACAAATTCCCCACCTTCAACATGCTTCCCCACAACCGCCATGTGTCCCTTCATCCTCTCCACGTTTTCCCCACCACGTAATCCAAGCCAGTCGTACCATCCACGACCTCAATGGCATTAGCACTCCATCAAGACCATGGGTAGGTGCTTGTGCTTGTGGACTGGTGGTCTTTTTTTTTTATGAGTGGCTCGTAATAAGAGCGCGCGTCCTTGAGGGATTGAAGGGACTGGCTCCGCTCTCTTTCTCAGATCATTGTTTATCTTAACTGTATTCTCCATCATTTCTCGCTATTTGTTGTTTCGCCAGACACTCTGCTCGACAGCTCTTTGACACGGATCCCCAATGACGATGCCTTCTACACTAAACGAAGAGTTCGAGATAGTTATTTGTGGATGTGGCCCGACGGGTGCACTACTCTCTGCCAATCTGGGGCGATTGGGCATAAGGCATCTCATCCTAGAGAAGGAGCTGGAAATAACGACAGATCCAAGAGGAATTGTTTTGGACGAGGACGGTATTCGAAGCGTTCAAGGTCTTGGGAAATATGAGGAATTGTTTCGGGAAGTGGGAAAATGTAAGTCGTGTGAAAATACAATCACTGAAAAACGGTGTGTTTAAGCGTCATATCGCTGACTAGATTCGCAGCTCTGGGATTTTTCCGATTTATAGAGGGAAAGGGTCTCACATGCAAGCCATTTCTGCAGTTCAACCAAGATACTGTAAGATAACCTCATAGTGTGCCGCTTGATTCCATCAATCTCTTCTGACCAGTAGCAGATTACTGGAGGCACCGGCCATGTAGGATTTATGAGTCACAAACAACCAGCATTAGAGAAGCAGTTACGGCTCGCTATGAACAATACCCTTTGCAATCTAAGATCAGGATCAACCGTCGTTGCAATTCAAGAAGACAAGGATTTCGTCTATGTCGAGTATAGAGATGAGAACGGTCAAAATCGAACGGCACGTGCCAAGTTTTTGGTTGGTGCGGATGGAAAGACTGGTTTCACGAGGAAGAAGTATCTTGAACCTCGTGGCGTGATCATGGAGAAAAGTCCCGAGTATGTCATCACTATCTTAATTGGCTGTTTCAGGCTGACTCAATAGCTTCCATTACGAGGCCATCTGGGTTGCTTTAAATTGGCGCTTAACTCTTCCTACTCCAGAGTCTCATCCCAAATTTCCTCTTTGGAAACTAGGTTACACCCCAGAAGAGGTGTACAGTTTGTTCTTCCCTCCATATTTCAACTTCATTTGTGATCCTGCTAGACCCGCAGTTTGTGGTCGTTTTGGACGGACTGAAGATCGACTATGGCGCTTCGAGTTTGTCGTCAAAGATGGAGAGGACGGCAACCGGATGGCAACAGAAGAGGAGACGAGGAAAATAATATTCCCATACCTACGCCACTCAGGCAAGAAATATGGGTATGTATACCACAGATGGTGTCCCTTATCTCTATGCTGACATAGACACAGGCTCTCACAAGATATTGCTTGGCCCGCAGATTGCATCGAATGCATAAGGTCCCGCCCCTTCTCTTTCTCTGCCAGAAGTTGTAATCGCTGGTCTTTGGGACGCGTGATTCTTTGCGGTGACGCCGCCCACGTTTTCCCACCATGTAAGTAGCGTAGAGTTAACGTCACGATGTTCGTGTCTGACTGTCGCAGTTGGAGGACAGGGCATCGCATCTGGATTTCGAGATGCTATATCTCTTGCCTGGCGACTTCGCCTCGCCGTCAACCCGTCCTGCAAGAACTACGACGTTCTCTTCCAAGGCTGGTACTTGGAGCGGAAACAACAACTCGAGCGGTCCTTGGCAGCAACAATTGCCAACGCCAACTACTGCAATGAGCCATCCCGGATAAAGGCATTCGTGCGCAATTGGATCCTTCGGGCAATGCAACTTGTGCCATCCTGGAAACGGCAGTTGGAACTAGGCCCTAGAGCTTACGGCATGACGAAATACGACTGGGCTCCAGGGATGCCCTTCCTGCCCAAATTTGGAGGGGGGAAGTCCTTCCCACAAGTCTTCTGTGGCCCGATCAATGGGCCAGCGCCGTCTATGCCAATGTTTACAGATGACGCCGTGTTCAGCGCTGAGAAGAAAGGTTGTTTCCAGATAGTGGCTCTTCTTGACTCGTTTGAACAGCTTCGTATCGCAAAGGAAGACATCAAAAGTGTCACACGTCAAGTTGAGGGCGGGGTCGTTTTAGATGCCGCGGAGACCACCTACCTGGTTTACAACCAAATTGGTAGCGTGCCGCAAACATCGCTGAATCTTGAGCTGCTGCAGGACAAGAGAACCTGTGTGCGTATCCTCGATGCGGAAGAGTATACTGCGGCTGGGCTGACAGAAGCCGCCATTGCAACAAACTTTGCTAGGCCTGCGCCGTTGTACTATGACGCGAATAGGATCAAGAAAGATCTAGGTGCGAGCGCGAAGTATGTCATTGTGAGATGGGATCGAATGGTTTTTGCGACGTGTCGGGATGTGACGGAGTTGCAGCAGGCAGTGGGTCTTGTTCAAGGTTGTCTTGATGGTAGTGCTTGATGTTGTAAAACTTGCATATTTCCGTATCTTGATCTATTATCTTATTACAGCACTTCCTGAAACTCGTTGCAACGGATGATATTGTGTTGATAAAGTTACAGAGTATATTCATATTCACTCTGTAAGATGACTTGAATATGTTTCTGACGCGAGGTGGCTTGAATCCCTACGATTGGTGACATGAATATTTATTCAGAAGGATAAGACCAGGGTCGAGTTCTCAAATCGGTTGAATTTGAGATCCTGATGTTGCGGGTAGTTCAGCTTCGAGATGATGTATTTTCCCGTAAGTTGAGGGCTCGACAAATAGTAAGAAGAGCTGGCAATTTCCTTTATTACATTTCAAATTCTAATTGAAAAGGCCCGCACGATCCATGAACATTCGTGTTATACATATATTAAATATCATAAATTGACTGAAGAATACTAACCTATTGCTTTATCTTTATTCGTCTTCTGCGGACAATCCAACCACAGCAGAAGATGTGTTAAGGGTACAGGGTGGTTATTGAAGATTGTTTTAATTGAGGAAGAGAAGGTCAATCTACGGTGGGAAGTAGGATTTTGTGTACAGTAGGTTAAGCAAGCGTAAGAGCAGGAGAGAGAATGAATATTCATCTCCATTCAACAAGATGTAGCGTTATTTTTTTGAAGCTGTTTTCTGCCCAACCAGACCTTCTGCGGTAATTACCAACACCTTAACCATGATTAAAAGCTATGGACTTTTGAAGCTCGAGTCCATCTGCGCATAGTCTTGCCAAAATATGGAAATAGAATGGTCCCAGCAAGTGAAAATCCCACAGTTAAGCCCATGATCATCATAAATGGTGGAATGTATCCAGAAGATACTACCCAGTCATTGTAGTAGTAGGTCATTCCAAACTGTGTTCTGTTAGAAGTTTCTCATCACATGGACTCAGATAGATTCCTTACCCCAAACGTGTTCTTACAAACAGTCGAAATGACCATGATCTGACCCGCAACAGGCTTGTAGCAATCAATCGCGTAAGTAATCGCTATTGTAGGGATGCTGACAACTTGCACCCCAACCAGGCCAAATCCGAGCACCACAATGACTTCCCACGGCCAATGTCGGTCGTATCCGACTCCGATTACCTGGTTCAGTTAGCATAGCGATCGTTTGGGGGCTGGATGCAGATATACTTACGGTCAAGCCAATCACGGCTGCTGCCATAAAAGGATACATTGCTGCAAGTCTCATTTCTGGTTCTCTTACTCCATTATTCTTCTTCGTTGCCCGCATTATCACCCAGTCCGACCAAGGGCCAGCAATCGCCAGTCCCACGACACCACCGATGACAAGTGCAAAGTTTGCAAATCCTACGTTCCCAGGACTCCAGTTGTATGGGGGCGCTGAGAGAGCTTGCGATTGGGTCACGTTGACTGCGAGCAGCGCATTTGCGGCTCCACCCATGGACATTGCCGCCCAGAAGACAATGGGGAAGAAGAAAAGCTGTACAGGTGTGAGAATATGTCGAAAGATTGTTCGAGCTGCTTCATGATCAATAGGTTGGAAGGGGTTAAATTGAGTCCTATTAGGTCGGCCGCGGCCAAGGTACTGGTCCTCTAGGACGATTTCATGGGAACTTGCAGCTTCGATTTGACTTGCCTGTGTCTTCTCTTCCACAGTTTGCCCATCTGAGGAATGGGAAGGAGCTGCCGGCACAATATTCATCTCTCGCGGCCGGCGTGTCTCTGGGAGAAGTACTATCATGACAATAACATTGACCACCTGAGCGATTGTGCACGCCCAGAAGAACCATCTCCAGGAAATACGAGCAGCAATATTGCCCGAAATGATGGGTCCAACGAAAAGGCCCATAAAATAGCACCAGCTTTTTGGGTCAGCAATCAATCACATCTGCAGACGGGAGTGACTTACAAGTATACTCCAATGTATGTACCACGTTCATGCAGGAAGAAAATATCTGCCACGACCATCGTCATGATACTCTCATTGGCAGCGGCTCCCAGTCCACCAAGTATGCGAGCACCAAGAAATGACTCGTATGAAGTCGCGGCTGCCGACCATATATTGGCTGCAATGCATATTCCGCCGCAAATCAGAGTTACGATTCGACGTCCGAAGACGTCGGAAGCCGGGACGATGATGAAATTTGCATATCCAAGAGCCATGACACAAGCTCCGGTCTGAAAAGCTTAAATTAGCTGTGCATATGAGCCTAATGGAAGGATAATATTTACCAGAAGCGCTACTTGTGTCAAAGACTTATTCCATTCTTCCATGTAGATAGGTGTCAAAGGGGCAATCGAAAGATTCGTCACAACGCTGATAATCACAAATATGCCTTGGTTGAGAACTGTGCCTAACTTCCAGGCTTTGGTCCAGTTCTGTGAGGGTTAATCAAGTTGTCCATGTTCCACGTCGGCAGAAAAAGAATTTGAAGCATACCAGTGGATCGTGGGCATGCTCTGATGGAGTTGGAAGCAAAACTGGGCCTTGTGCAGAGTTTCGCGCATGTATAAAGTGGATGCCATCGTGGTCTTTCATCACCTCCGTACCTGGCAGCATCTCCACGGATGTTTCTGAAGCCATATTTGGAAAGAGTTTGATGATGATGAGAGAATGGAATGGGGAATGAGGTGTGCTTTTGATACAAATATATGTGCTTGACAAGGAGCCGAGGGTGGCAGGTCCGAGCAGAATACTACTCTTTCACGCACCATCTCACTTTTTACAAACTGCCGTACTGTCTGTGCTCTCCGCAAGACCACAGCATTTTGCACAGGATGATTACCGTATTCGGCCTAATTTGAAGTTGACGCTAGATCTATGCGGGGGGAATGCGGGGAATACGGGGAAATACAGCACGTAGCGTGTGGGGTCGTCTCCTGCCTGTCCCACATATGCCCACTAGCTTGTCTGTGCTTTATGGTGCATACACGAAGCCATTTACGGGACCTCTCTGCTGCACCACAGTTCTTTGCGGGACCGGTCGGTGTCCCACATTCCACAAACGTAAAATCGCTTAATTCATGCCCTGCTTGATAAAACACATCGGTTAAAGCAGCTTCCAATAGGAGATGATAATGCCGAGTTGCAGAATGAAAGAATAAAAGAGTATTCGTGAGGTATCCAGCGTTATGTATCTCAAGATCGACCCGTCTCTCGTGGCTTGGATCATAAACTTTTCCTTTGACTTGTTCGATTCGTCGAAATGAGTACGAAGATATATCGCTCCTTTAGGCTACGTTTAGACTAAGTGAGTGCTGTGCGAATAACAACCTTACTCATCACCGTTGTCTGCGACTTTTGGAGAATTGAGTGTATGGAGATTCTACACCCCTTGCCATAGATTTGCGCGTGGAGAGACGATGTCCACGCATTGAATAGGGTGTCGAAGGCTCAAATGCAGAATTCAAACGTTATTTCCCATACTGCTCAGAGGAGAAGCTCAACAGACTATTCTAAGGCGGCAGCGAATGCTGGTTATGATTCAATGCCACCCCAAAGTAATAGCCTGTAAATCTAGGACCACAGTCAATCCTTTTCGCCCTAACCTATCACATTCGTCTCTATACCAGCGACCCAGACTTTCTCGATGGCGCGGACATTTGTAATGTCAACCGTAGGGTCCCGTTCAAGAAGAACTAAATCAGCTCTCAACCCAGTCTTGACGGATGCAGCTAGCGATGTAGTATAGAATCCAATTGCCGGGGCTTTGGTACCGAAATATGATAATTGCACCGAGGATGCGGGAACGGTCGCAATAACCGGTCCCACATTCGGACGGACTAATTTTTCACGATCCACATCACAATAGGCGAACTAGTGTATACGTAAGTAGAGTAGCTAGAGACATGTAATTTACTATTTCTATATTGGAATACTGTGATATCAACTACTGTTGGTAATCGACTATTACGCACTGTGTCTGGGGAAGCGGGGAAACCTTGTTCGAACCACATGCTAAATGCTTATACTGATATTAAACTGATCGAATGAGCAAAGGAAATACTCATTCCAATGCAGTTGGTCTGGTTATTGTGGGACAAAGTTACAGGACTAATTAACTAATGCCATAAAAAGTGTAAAGAGATACACAAGGTTATTCATTAGTCATTAGTCATATGTCACTCATGTTTGTTCACTGACTCCAGCTCTTCAGAATTTATTACGATTTGTTGGCACCGTGCATGAAGCTTTCGTTTCTTATACATGGGATTTCTCCTTGAAAAGCTGGGAGCATTATAAGGTTTGTAGTAGCTGATACATGCTTACTAAAAATTGCTAGAGCATTCCATCTTCCTTGAAGTTGACTGGCCTACGTACGTCTTCTTTTGCAGAGAATACCGTGCTAACACCTTTCTACCGTCTTATACAGACCACAGATCATATACATGACCTTTGGGAAATTAGAATAGTATAGTACAAGTTACTGCACTCGTAGAACTTCTGGCCACCCAAGTTTACATTTGCATCTTACCATGTTCCAATTTGTTGAAAGTGCAAATAGAGGGGGACGTTGAATCGAATCTCATCGTCGTTGAGCTTTGCCTGCTTCCTCTACTATCTCGTGACCCTTTCTAGTTTTCAACGACAATGTTGATAGTTGTTCTTATCTCATTTGCTAAATCCCCATCAAGAATCCCTCCCAAAGTGTTGTGATCATCCAGTTGTGCCTCAGTGGAAAGGAAAATGATAATGGTCAGCGAACCTATGATATTGATATCCAGGTATCATCACCTCCCCAGCTTCGTGTGAGCACCGCTCTCGAGTATAGGCGTACGATGGCAACAACTATGGCAATCACTGAAGGAATGACGGTATCAAGAACGATTTGACTGGAAAGCGCGCGAGAGAAGATCGACGAGAGTGAGCAGATTCGGTTAGTCCGTCTATCGCATGTCTGTTGCATATGCGCAATCAGCAGCCCAACTTCAAGAGATCTCGACATTTTTGGAAGACTTCGGCATGCATTACGTCAAGAGAATAGAGCAAGCTATACGGTATAGATAATATGGTGCGGAACCATATGTGTATGTAGTTAAAAAAGGTCTCAAGAAGAAGTTCCTTAGTGGTTCGTACACGGTGGAGACTTATGCAGATTTGGAGAGGTGAGTCTACAAGTAGAATGCTCCTACGAACCAAGAAGAGACCCCTAATACCGATGATAACTTAGGGCTGCAAAGATTCCTGACGCATGCAAGATTGAGAAGTTGACGGGTGCCCCAGGAGGATGGAGCCGCGTTACAAGCTATGACCCCGAAGGTTTTCCCGTCAACTTGCTACACGGTCAAAAGCCAGCCGAAACGGCATAGCTCCTTAAGAAGCTTGTCTATTGTTGAACACTACACTGAATAGTATGGTGGCACGGAAGATCAATTGATAAAAAGCATGTATATTAAATCTATCTAGCCGATGAATATATATATATATATGTGCCCATTTGAATAGGGCATCACTGGTCTTGGCATAGGGTAAAGACTCTTCATCTCGTCGATCTTCATCTCGTCGATCGGTGTTGAATGTATCACGGGCGGAAGAGTCAAAGTGATAATATGAGAAAATATGAATAGCATGTAGAATAGAGACTAGCTAAACTATTGAATCTATCTACTATTTATATGCTCTCTTGCCTGAATAGGCATCAGTCAGCTATTGGACTGAAGGTAGGTGAATATTCCTCTCTGTGTTCTCTGCATGTGAGACTTGCATGAAGTGAGAACTGAATATCCCTGCGCAACAAGCCGTGTAGGTCACGTGACCGGGGCCCCTGAATAGGGGTAATGGACGGGCGAAATTGCCCGAAGTTCAACAATCTATAACTTCGACAAAGACAAGTTCGCGCGTAGGGTCCTTCCAATCCTTCACAGCGGGCCCAGCCGCTGTCCACAAAGTAATGTCCTCTATTAAATAACCATCCCTATGTTCCACCGGCCACAATGTCGACAAGTGCACTAGAGGCACCGGCCCAAATATGAATTTGCAAGTAATGAGACAATGAATGGCTCTATTAGATATTGATATGCAAGTAATCACACAATGAATGGCTCTGTTGGTTATTATGTACTTAAATGAGCCTCCCACCCTGCCTTGAATCCGGTTGGCGGCTGTCCCTGCGGTTTAATGCGATTCACCCGTGAAATATACTAGCTGAAAGACCTTCTGTCAGCAATCACTCATGATAAACTTCCAGTCCTCATCACCGTCCGCATACACGAGCGTCGATAATGTCGCAGCATACTTCCGCGCAATGCCCCAATGTCCAATCCGCTGTAACATGTCGATTATTGTGCACATCATGGCCACGCCCACATCCAATGTGGGCCTGAATCGCATAGTGCGATCCTCCAGAATACCGTACGCATTGCCTGCGTTATCAGTTGCCGGGATCGTCCCATTAACATCAACATTCGAGCTGGGAGCCGGAGAACGAAAGAGATGCTGCGGTATCGGCGCTCCTCGAACTGTAAACTCAGGGAACGCCATGACGGGCTGCGGCCCAGAGTCAGAAGAAATGAGACGAGAAGTTGGAGTATGGCCTTGCGCTTGAGAGGCAGGACTGGGTTGACGGAAGCGGGCGTAGCAGTAACTGGCTATTCCGGCTTGAAAGAGGCAGTGTGGGATGTGAATTGCGGCCTCTGCGTCGAGACGCATGGCGCCGAGAGAGTAGAGTAGGGCGTGGGCGTGAAGAATGCAGCGCTGGGCATCTCTAGAGGTTGCCCAACTGGTCGCATACGCAAGATCCGCGTCTAACATCAAGTTCTCTGCGCCGTTCCGACCGATGGCACGTTCGAGGACATTAAAATTCGTTAGCAGGCCCATAAAGACGGTATGCCAGAGTACCAGAAGACAGAGTGTGTCTGGACGTGAGACGTCTTGGGGTTCGGAGAGGCCGATGTTGTTGTCGAAGGTGAGATACCAGCAAATAAGAGCATCAAAATATTTGGCGAAGTTTGCCGAAGCAGGACGTAGTTGACTCATCTGTTGCTTCTCGCTGACTGTTGCGGAGATGCCATGAAGTATGACATATGCCGTGAAGTGACTGTTCATCCAACTTAATTCCTGTGGCAGAGGCTGAGAACCATGATCATGATGAAGGTTTGTGTGTAGGCATTCATGGACTGCTAACCGGGACGCCGACTGGAGGAGCATTCGCTCCCTCCAAATGGTTGCGCTCGGTGCATTGAAGAGGTCATCGTCAGCTGCCACTGACACCTGGATTGAATCGTGACGGAGAAGCGGTTCATGATGAAACATGCATGCAAGCTTAGCATCATGGATATACAATCCTAGGACTGTTCTGAAAGAGGATGTGTATAAGACAATGCGTTTCTCGCTTGGGGTGTTTGCATACCTGACAATTGACTCCGATCTCGCCCATGCTTTCCAAGCCTCATGTAGGCTTGCACCACTTAGGTGTCTGACTTGTGGCTGGTTTGTTCTATAGCTGAACATCTGGCATCTTCTTGCCCACTGTAAATAGTGACATTAGCCTCAGCACTGGCAAAATTGAACCTCAAAGCCTACGGCAATAATTGAGCCATGAAAGGCCTCTACAACGGCAAGATGCTGTGGAATCTGTCGATGAGTCTGTTGTCAGAAATTGCTTTAGGGTAAAGGAGGGCAAAGATACCCCAGACAAGAATCCAAACGTCTGGCCGATCAGGGCTGCTTGGACCATAGATACGCCCTCAGTTGGGTCAGAGAAAACTAAGTTTTCCCACTACGAAGTTTGGTCAGCAATACGAACGGCACTCTGATATTTTGAAATTACGCACAGAAGCGAGAATAGCTTTGTTGAGCCTTTCAAATATTCGTATTCCCTGGCCTGCTGCTCCCTTTGATCCGAGAAGCAAGCTACCTATAGACGTGATTGATAGCAGAAGGAGCGAGTTCTTCGGCGTGGGCCGGAATGTCTGGCCATGGATGACGGGAAATATATTATTGAATTTAGTGAAATATATTTGAACAGATAAATTCTGCATTCAGTATCAATTTTCTTTCATCAATTGAGTCGTTTGCTACAGCATAGGACGTACTAAGAATTTTGTTGATGGGAGCGGCTCATCATTTGTGCGTGCTCTAAGACGCTGGGATATCTTGTGGCGGAAGCTGTCGCCAATATCATATTGGTTTCTGGTGGTGACTGGAGTCATCTGGCCTGTGGTGAAACCGCCATGATCATCCTCATCGTCGAGCTGATCAATATGAGAGAACCATCCTCGTCGGACGCTGTCGTTTGCGATCTTCTGTTCTGCATGCACCTCACCCCCAGGAGCCACTTCAGAGTGTGGCACACTTGGCACGGCAGTTCGATTCATTTGAGATTGGAACAATGGCTCCGTGATTCCCATAGTCGCGGAAACTGATGTGTTCAATGCCTCGAGATCGAAGTCATAGCCTATCAGCCAAGACGGACCCGGAGACATAAGTGATGCCCCCCAGAGATTGTTCGCAGATAATGGGGAAACGCCAGTGGCATTTCCCGTGAGAACTGGGAATGAATCTACCATAAAGCGTGCTTGGCCGTCTGTCTGTACTGTGGTCTCTGGACTCATAGCTTGTAGGTTGTCGTGTGAACTAACTGACGGGTATACTGTGGGGAAAGATGACGCCTGGCTCTCATAACCATTTTGCATCATGTTACTGTCGATCGGCTCTGGCCTTCCATTTCGCCAATCTTGCAGGGTTTCGGGACGTGAATCAAAGTTCATCTCCGGCTGTTCTATCGCGTTGTGCTCTGTTCCATGGCTGTTACCCTCTGGAGATATGTGACTACCATGGTTCATCTGCGACAGAGTGATACCGGCTTCGAGATGCGAAAGGTCGATGGCATGGGTTTTGGCGTGTCGAAGTAAGGTGTCCCTAGGGAATTAGCCTAGCGCTATCAAAAGACCTGGACGGCGCGAATACTGTCTGGTGTAGACTTTACTACACAAATCGCAACGAAATGGTCTCTCCTTTGTATGGCTTCGCTCATGTCGTAAAAGATGTTCCGTCTTCCGGAACGTCTTTTCGCAGTATTGGCAACTCTTGTCTGTGGTTGGAGCCCCTACGACACGCCCGGGTTCCTTTTCATTGCTGCGGCTGCCAAAGGAGTAACCAGTGCTTCTCCTCGGCGTTGACCTCGATGATGTCGGCATTCTTGACTCTGGCGAACAATAGGTATTCCTGAGAATGGTATGCAAAGAAGCATGGGATGCCAATTCGGATCTTTACTGGAATGCGAGAAGAGGCTGAGGCTCGTGGAGAGGTTGCAGTCAAATAAACGACCGACAGCAAGGATTCCCCATCCCCACACTGTGAGGGGTTAAGCACACTGCCGCTGTGCGGGGTAAAGCACACTGTGTGGGGTTGGGGTTACCTAGCGACGAATCCATCAACGCACTCCCATGACTTCTGGGTCAAGGATCATGAGTATTGTAGGTATTGTAGGTATTGTAGGTTTAATTAAATGCCATTGATTTCTTTGTATGTATTTCACACGGATCCACTCGCGTATGAATTGATACTGTTCCATTCGAGTTTCTATATAAAATTGGCAAACCGACTCCCGTTGTCACACGTGGCTCCGTGGCCCTAATCCGGGGGGGTGGCCTGTGCGGCGGCCCTAAACTCATTGCCGCCGTCAGGGGGTACAGCAAAACGAAAATTGTAGTAAAATGAACATCATTCAATTAGACTCCATATAACTACCACAAATATATATAAAAATGAAAATAATTGCAAATCTACCTACAACAATGCAGATAAATGAAAGATACCCTTAAAGTGAAGAACGCTAATTATGACATATAAGATGTCACGTGAGTGGAAAATAGCTTTGCCGCTCACCGAACTCACTTGACAGCTATTCAAGGTGATGGTCACGTGATTTTGCCGAAGTACACCACGATTCATAACATGGATCCTACTTAAGGTTTAAGGCCTAGCTAGCTTTAAGAGCTCATGCTTAGTATAGATTACGCTATAGTGCTAGTATTTAAGAACCTTTATTCCTTTTAAGCCTATAAATAGTCTCTTAGCCCTTAATTTATATATCTTATTTAAGACTTTAATTATTTACTTTTTAACTTTAAGATGGATATATAATTATTTTCATTTTTATATATACTTGTAGTAATTATATAGAATCTAATTCATAAGATGTTTGTTTTACTAAAATGTTCATTTTGCTATATAACGGCGGAAGTCTGTTGAGGGGGGGCCGCCACCCCCCCGGGGATTAGTCCGCCGACAATCGTTCGGTCCTCTGGGAGACGTCTGTCAAGCAACCTGCAAATAGGTTACTCTGCGACCAACAGCTTTTCTTCTAATATACGCATCAGATTCGCCATCACTACAGTGCGATCGCAACATGCCTTTTGTCGAGAGAATAGACACACATGCCCACTTCATCCCTCCCTTCTATCGTGCAGCATGTGAAGAGTCTGGCAATGGGAAACCTGACGACCGGCCATCAATTCCCGTGAGAGCTCACGTCCAAGATTATGCATTTTAATAGAATTAAGACCATAACAGCCCTGGAGCGAAGAAGCGCATCTTGCGCTCATGAAGGAACTTTCAGCCACCAAATCAATTCCGAGTATCAGCTCGCCAGGTGTCTATCTCAAGCTTAGAGATCAGGTTTCCGCTCAAAAACTCGCCCGAGGTGTAGATCGCTCTCCCAAATTCGGTTCTCACTTTTCCCCTTGCCGCTATCTACGACACCCTCGACAATCCACAGTCAACCGTAACGTGCTTGCCAGTTATGCTGTCATTTCGGCAGAGCATGACGAATGCCTCTGCACAGTCCTATGATATGTCAGCCTCTTTTCCATCCAATCGCGGGTCGAATGGTCGCGGGGGAGTGAAGAAAACACTGACTTCCAAGCTAGCCGCCTTCTTCAAGGACGACTGAGCCTCCAGATTCTTGATATTCTCCTCTCCATACGCCACGCTGAAAGGCGTGATGATGAGCCCCGGGCACACGGCGTTGACCCTCACCCACGGGCCGTTATCACGTGCGAGACCTTCGGTCATGCGCAGTTGTCCGGCCTTGGTGACGCTGTATGGGAGGGAGGAGCCGGTGGGGCCAGTGCCCGCGATGGAGTTTGTGGAGATGACGACGCCGGCGCGGCCGGTCTCTTCGTAGGTCTTCTTGAAGATGGGTGACGCCGCCTTGAAGAGCCACATGACGGACTATTTTCGTAACGCAACCATGTCAGTCACAATATACATGGTTGAAAATCGAAGCCACTCACCAAAGTATTAATCTTAAAGCTCTTAAGCCAGTCGGCCTCCGAAAACGCATCGAGGTCGCTCCATGGTGCATGTCTCGTCCAGCCGGCGTTGGAAATAATGATATCGAGTCCTCCGAGAGTCTTCACCGCGTGGTCGACGACGCTTGCGCAGGCTTCGGCGCTCGAGATGTCGGCGACGATGAAGCTGCACTTGACGTTGTTCGCGTCCGAGATCTCCTTGCACAGAACTTCGGCGGCAGCCTGGTCGGATGGCAGGCCGTTGATGCAGACGTTAACGCCCTCAGAGCCCAGACGGCGGGAGATGACGGCTCCAAGACCGGATGCACCGCCGGTGACGATGGCACTGAGAGTTTGAAGACTATGAACCATTTTGCCTTTGTTATGATTGAAAATAGATTTGAAATATTAAGACAGCGATAATGTCAATGGATATGAATATGCTGAGGATTGGGAGATGAAGGATATGAAAACTTATGTTTATGACACTATATCGACACCACTACCAGGTGCGCCTTGAGCTATATATATCCGTCTCTCCTCTCTCCATCGCTCTTTCCAAGGGAAGCCAATGCCACCCGGGAACCCGGGAGTCGGGAGAGCAATCATGAGCAATCATCATTACACCAGCGGCTAGGGAGAACATCCGTCCTTCGAGACAAAGGCCAGGACCCAGGCACGGGCCGAAACAACGATTCACCTATGATGTTAGATTAAAAGTTTAGTGCGAGGCTAAAAAAAAAAGACTCCTGTATTCCGGACACAGATGGACCCGAACCGAAACGGATATGAACGGCTAGCGATGGAAAATGGCGGATCAACTATGATCCATCGTGAAACAACGTCACCTCGGCATAGGGTCCGATTTCTCAGATTATCGATCGCATCCGCTCAAATCGACTTTGCGGGACATATTTACGGGGTCATGTCTAGAGTCGGATTCAGGCTCAGGGGCACGTTTCTTCCGAATGGCCACTGCTATGGGCCGCTGTGGAACTGATTGTTGTCCGTTATACTCCGTAGACACTTGACGCGTGTAGCCTACTGTCTACTGATATATAGTCTCGAGAATGTCGTTATCCGTCATACTCTCCCTCCCTCCACATCCAAATCTGTCAAGCCCACGCGTATAAACTTTTACATACACTACGATCTTCGCCTCATCAACACGCAAAACACAGCAAATTCATTCAAAAAAGACGAAATGGCCGCCGAACTCCGCCAGAAGCTGATCGGAGCCTGGGCGCTCGTCGAGTACAAGACGCAACCGGCCAGCGGTGCCCCAGCCACCTACCCCCTCGGCAAGGACGCCGCGGGCATCATCATGTACACCCCCGACGGCTACATGTCGGCGCAGCTCATGCAGCCGGGCGCGCCCAAGTTCGTCGTCGGCGATCTGAGCGGCGGAACCAAGGACGAGCTGGCCGAGTCGATGAAGCGCTACCTGGCCTATTCCGGCCGCTTCGCCGTGAAGGAGGAGGGCGGCAAGCCGGTGTTGACGCACCAGATGGAGGTTTCGTCGTTCCCGAATTGGCTGGGGAATGTGCAGCAGCGCACGGTGAAGGTGGAGGGCGAGTATTTGACCCTGGGCACTGAGGGGCCGATTTTGGTTCTGGTAGGCAATTCTGCGTTCTTTCGCCCCATTGCACCTGATGGAAACGAGAGACGGATTTTCCACTCTTCGTCTGATCACCCTTTCATGTTGATGCTTTTCATCTCGTATGCTGACAATTTGTTTTCTTGCGAATTTAGGGCGAACTTGCACTTCCAACACTCGTGTGGAAACGCATGCCCGCGAACTAAACCTAGAGACAAGTCGGCATTAACGAATACGGTGTGTTGGAGCAAAACATCAGGCATGAGCAAGACAACAGTTTTTGAGCGAGGAATTTTATTGGCATGGTAGCTTGATGAGAACTCGGTGTGTCTGTACATATAAATCATAGGAAGAATCAAGTACATAGAAATCAAAATATTAATGACCTACTTAGAGCCTTTCTGGTAGAAATTTCTTTGATCTCTCGTCCAAGATTTGACATCGTTCAGCAGTTGCGGAAGCCTTCCATCTTCAGAGATGTTAGCATGCAGTCTTTGTCGCTTGAGATTTTCGCAAAACAAACAAGTACAGATTCATGAACTTTCGAGGCGTCTCCCTCGTGATACAATTATTCAAGGTTTCAAAGTTGCTCAGACGATCATGACTGCGGGAAACTTATTGGGTAGGAATATTTGAACAAAGTAACATCGATTTTACTCTTAGAAATATCTGTCTCGCTGGAGAAAAAGGAAGGAAAGAACATATTCTGTAGAGCCACAATCTAGGTATACTTCGTACAGTACCTTTCTCCATAATCATATGCCCCAAAATGGCCCGCTTCCCGACAGGCACAATGACAGAATCTAGAAATACACTGACAAAGAAATTCATGAATATTGCATGCTACAAACTTTTATACGCTGACTGTGCGCTTCTTGGCGCGAATGTAGAGGTTCAGAGGCCGGACAAGCTGGAACTTTTGGTCGTACTCGATCGCCCCCAGGCCCTCTCTCGCAAACTCGTAGTGATACACGAGCTCGGGGAGCAGGATGCGCGCCTCCTGAAGCGCGAAGTTGAAGCCGATGCATCCACGAGCACCCATGGCGAAAGGCACGTAAGCGGCGCGGTGGCGATTCTTCACCCCCGGAGTATCCCAACGGTCTGGATCGAAGGTCATCGGGTACTTCCAGACCTTAGAGATTTTGTGGATGGCGTGGAGTGCGACGGCGTCAACGGGGAAACCTGGCACGATCAACTCAGTCTTCGTCGTCCGACCGGGTTGGCAGCCTTGGGACTCATGGCAGGAGGGAGGAACTTGTGTGCCAGATGCCAGTTCTCTGTCTCAGTGTCGCCGATGAAAATGGCCGTGTTGTCCTTAATTCCCCAAAGTGGATGGCTAGGATTGATCTTCTTGGTGAAATACTCGCTGAATGCGTGTAGCGCAACCTCTGGGGCCGCGGTCAGGTAGGTGGTCTTGCCCATGTTCGTCATCTTGATGACGGACCCATACTTGCTGAAGAGTCGATAATGATTTCCGAGATGATCAGGGAAGATTTCGTAGAAGCTGCCAACAACAGGGAGACCCTCTGGGCCCTGCGGATCTCTAACGGGCTGGCCATCGATTCTCAAGCCGATGGCCTCTTTGGCTGCCGTGACATCCTCCAGTGATTCGAGGGTATCTTCTCCTATGTGGAAAGAAATACCTGGAACATGACAGGTGAGCACGACATGTCTTTGTGATGCGTCAAAGAGACAGTGCATAGAGAACAAAATTACTTGCCACTATAATCGGTAACGTGCAGGACGAGGGCCGTTGTTGTCGCAGTGCCTTCAGATCAGCCTTGAGGTCAATTTGGACCGACTTGGCTGTGGATGGCTCATCGGCAATGAAATAGAATTGCTTGACGACAGATATCTTGATTGAATAGGCACGTATCTGTAGACTCACCAAGGAAGTACTGGCCAGTGCTAATGGAGAAGGAGGAGGAGGAGGAGGAGGAGGACTGATTGATGAATAGATTTCTTTCAATTTCAGATCAGACGTCCATGTGTAGAACGAGACATTCTATATAAGAGGAGGGACAAGACGTCGCCCCGTGTCAACCTTGCGTCCGAGTCGGCGTCTTGTGCATTACGGATACTCGCAAGCAGAAATGGCGATGCCGTGCTCTTCGATAACTTCTCGGGCATTTTGAACCTCTAATTTTTCATGACAGATACTCCGTAGAGGGGCAGTAGTAGTCGGGATGAAAGGGAGCATGGAGTATGGAACAAGCTACGTAGGTGGGTGTTGTCGATCTCCTATGTCAGTCTCGGTCGCACGGTCAAACTTCAGCCGAAGTACCTACAGAGTGTACCTACACGTGCACGTGCCATGAACCGTCGCGTCCGTAACGGGTCCCGGGTTCCATCACGCATCACGGATTGTCGGATCGGGAGCATCTGTTCAGGTCTGTTCAGGTCTATTCACACTTCGACACTTCGCCGTCTGTTGAATAGGTGATCACGAGCGGAAGAGTCAAAGTGAGAATGTTGTAATGGCATATAGAATAGAGTCTAGTCTAGCTATGTAAATCTATCTACTATTTATATCCTCTCGCCTGAATAGGCATCAGTCGGCTATTGGACTGAAGGTTGGTGAATATTCCTCTCTGTGTTCTCTGCATGTGAGACATGCATGATGTGAGAACTGAATATCCCCGCGCAACACCTTCTCCACAGCCGTTCTCACTAGAACCTCTAGAACCTTGGATTCTATTCCGTTTCCCATCCACAAGGTTTCGGGTACCAACGGATAGCGATGGGCGCCGACGAAGCTGTGGAGTCCGAGATTAGAGTCCGGTTTCTGGGGCGGCGTGGATGATCTCCCGATGACTTCCATTACAATGCGTGAATGTGCCATTGGATTTCCTATCTCTCTTCGGATTTTCTTCTCTCGACCCTCTACATGTTCCCATGATCTCCACCTCTGATGGTGCCGTTTCCCGTGTGCTCTGTCTGTCTCGAATAGTCCGCAAAAGGTGCCAACTTAGGCTGCGAGTTGGGTGACGACCATGTTGTCTATATACGTGGACATGTCTTATCTTTATTAAATTTAAAATCTCAGTTGAAGCTGTTCCTCTCAAATACCCTGTGGTCGCTCCAAGATATAGACTCGAGATATAGAAACCGAGTACTTTGCGGGATCACACCTTCCTTTTTGAATCCAGACGTTCGTTTTTCTCTTATTTTCATTCAGGCCAACCATCAGTCTCGAGGCGTTTTCAAATATGGCGACCACATATACCATGGCACAAGTGCAACTGCACACCAAGTGGAGTGTTGTCTGGATGGTCCTCCGCAACAAAGGTACGTTTCATCCTCTGCATACCCTCTTTCTTATGCACTTTTCGCGTAGACATATCTAATATCTCCACTGCACAGTCTACGATGCGACCAAATATTTCGAAGACCATCCCGGTGGAGCTGCCATTCTCGTAGAAGTTGCAGGCACAGACGCCACAGAGGCATTTGAGGAAGCTGGTCATTCGGACGAGGCCAGAGATCTTATGGCAGATTACTGCATTGGAGAGCTTGCCGAAGAGGTATGTTAAGGCTCCCATCCCATCCACGGTTTCTTTCCGTTCAGTTACCCCTTCAAAACACTTTCACCATTGACACATTGACAGGAACACGCTGAGGAGGTAGATTTTTATCGCCTCAATTATGAACAAGTCTCCACTCCTCCCGCTGTTGATACAAAGAAGAACGCACCATCGGGACGGTTGGCTCGTATTTTGAAGAGAGTTTTAAAGACCTCTATTGTCGGGGCTGCTGTATTTGGTGCTTACCGACAAGGTTACAGACTGCCGCCTCACACGGTCTTGTTGGACTGGTTGAAGATCCACATGTCTGGCAGCTCAGGGCAGTTATGGACCGGATTTGCAACCGCTACAGTCGCGCAGACCATTGGTTCTGTGGGTCTTCTGGCGTGGGCATGGTCGAAGTTGGATGTGCAGGAGGCATTTACCCACTTTCCCGCCCATAGACAAAGTCGGAAGGAATCGATGGTGCTCAAAAATGAAACCGAGGTCGTCGGGAAGTTACCGGTGCTTGATCCTCAGAAATATCGCAAATTCGAATTGGTGAAGAAGATTCAGCTCTCTTCCAACGTATACCACTTTGTGTTCGCGCTTCCAAACGTGAATGACGTCCTGGGTCTTCCTATCGGCCAGCATATCGCGATCCGAGCTGATATCGATGGCAAGAGCGTATCCCGGTCGTATACTCCAATTTCCAACGACGTGGACCTAGGTCGCATCGAGCTAGTTGTCAAAGTCTACCCAGGCGGTTTGATCACCAACTACTTAGCAAATTTGACTATCGGCGACAACGTGGAGATTCGAGGCCCTAAAGGGGCCATGAAATACAACAAAGATTATTCCAAGAGCATCTTGATGATTGCAGGTGGAACCGGAATCACCCCATGTATCAACTCATCCGAGCCATCTGCACAGATGACAGCGACAACACAATCGTCAAGCTGCTCTACGCTAATCACAGCGAAGAGGACATCTTACTGAAGGAACAACTCGATTCCTTTGCTGCAAAATGTCCAAAGAAGTTCAAGATTGAATATGTCCTGTCAAAGCTATCCGGGGGCTGGAAGGGAAAGACTGGGTTCGTGACGCAAAGTCTGATCAAAGAGCAAGGACTCTCGGCTTCGAAAGACACCAAGATTATGTTTTGCGGACCACCTCCAATGATCAATGCCATGAAGAACAATCTTGGGCCTCTGGGCTTCCAATTGTCTGGTGCCTTATCGAGACCTACTGATCAGGTTTTCCTGTTCTAAATGGGTGGAAAGCTTTGGTTTCGTTTTGTTCTTTTGTACAACACATAGAGTTACATATGGTCAAGTCTATAGAATATAATCCATTGCATTAGTGTCTTTTCTTTCCACCTTTGAGATGATCTGAAGTTGACCCTCCCCTAGGATCGTTATCATTATGCAAGGCTCCCTTAACAACCTCACCCGCCACATCCTCAAGGCCAATGTAGTCAAAGAATCCCCTCCATCCATGCAGCACGGGCACCGCATTTAGTTTGATCGAGACTCGCAGCAAGTTTTCAATGATGTCCGTCGCCGGAGCATCATCACCGATAATACCAGTACATCAATACCCAAATGCCGTACTTCTCTGCTGACTTCTCGAGGAAGCGCTCACTGGGCCATTTGGTAGAGATATATCCATGCGGGTTGACAACAGGAGGAGGAAAATCGCCAAGCAGCACTTCGCTCAATGGTTCCGCATCGTGTGCAAGGAGGTGTGCCATGCCGCCGGTGGAAAGATAGTGTACTGGAACTTGTCTCGGAGCCGCCAAGCGGACAAGTTCACGAGTTGAGCGCACATTGGTATTTCGGAGGGAATGGTACGACTTCAGCAATGAGACATCAGCGCCGTTGTAGATGATGAGAGTCACCCTGCGCGGTAGATTCGTAAATTCGGACTCGCTGAGGCCTAGACGTGGCAGTGACAGATCTCCCCTATGCATTGAGATCTTTTCCGATTGCACGGATAACTTTATTGGAGTGGACACTTGTTGGCGCGCGGCGATGGGGTGGATCTCAGCTACATTTACTGAAGCCACCAGTTGACAGAGGATGCTGGCATCAAGAAATTATGTTGCGCCTGTCAAGACCATGATATATCCACTGGGGTCTTGGGTCGCGGGAGGACCGGTGTGCTCAACATCTGGAATGGATGTTGAGCATTCTCGGTCGATAGGTGGGACAGTGGTGGTGTTGGAAGAAAGTTTCTGTGCCATTGCCCCATGAGAGCCCAAAGAATAGCTGAGGGGGATGAGTCCGAGATAATTGCTGCGAGCCGCTTCTGGGGGTTGCAAGGATCGGGGGGAACGTAGATGGCTGCGATGCAGAGGATTGCTAACATTGAGGCCACAGCCCTGATACCTGGGTCACACAACACCGCTACTCTAGAGTTGAGGGATACACCAAAGTTGATCAACCCTTGTGAAATAAGCCTGCTTTGATCGTCAAGCTGGCCGTAGGTCATTTTTTCTTCGCTCAGACCCAATTTGACAGCCACCTTTCCAGGGCATTTCTGGACCATGGCATCAAATCGATGCAAAAGTGTGCTATCCCAGTCTTTGAACTCGACATAACATCCACAGCTAATTGCAGACGTATCACCAATGGTCGACGAAGAGAACAGAGAACGATCCTGCACCAGCATAGATGGATTTTTTGACAGCTCATCCAGTACGTGGATGTAAAAGTGCATCAAGCGATTACAGTCTTTGTCCCGGTAGAGAGCCTTCTGCATAGCGAATGAGACTGCAGTGCTCCCGCCAATTCTCTCCACAATGCTCACAACAAGGTCAGATGGAGTACTAGCATCCTCAATCTTAACCATCTCCATTTGGCAGCCAGCAAATGAGCCTTGCTCACGAACACCCATTGTATAATTGAGCAGCACTTGAAACAGCGGGTTATGTGCCGAGTATCTTAGGACGTTGAGCTCATTCAGAAGAACATCGAAGGGTACTCTGGAGTGAGAAATAGCAGCGTAGATATTAGACCCGTTCGTTTAATGACGTCTGCCAATCGTTCCTTGCCCTAAATATTGAGCGGCGCTAGAAGAAGGTTGAGGAAAAATCCCAAAGTCTCTAGATGTTGCTCATCGAGTCGGTTTGCGGCTGCAATACCAATACGAAAGGCATCTCTTACTCCGTCCAGGGCACGGAAAAGCAATACTTGCGGAGCCGCAGTGTAGAAGTGGAACCATGTTAATTGCATCTTTCGACTTAACTCTTTAATCCTCGCAGTGATGCCCTTGCCAACGAAGCCTTTGATGGCGATAGCGTCGTACCCCGTCATTGGGAGGCGCGACTGAACTCGTGAGAATGGAAGCAGCAGAAGACGAGCTGGGATGTCCTTGAAGAGTGATTTCCACCACACGATGTCTTCATTCAAGCTGCCATGTTCCATGAGTCTGTTTTGTTTGGCAGCATAGTCGAGATAGTGACTGGTCGTTCGAGACAAGGTGTTTGGCGACGAATACGCTTTGTCAAGGTCTAATAGGAATGTCCTCGGGCTCACACCATCCGTAATGATGTGATGATAACAAAGCATGAAGATTGACAGCCCCTGTGATATCCGAAAAACTATGATCTTCCTAGTCTGGCCGGTTTCCAATTCAAAAACGTGCTTTCATAAGTCTGAGAACTCGGCGTCGATCTAGTTTTCGTATCCACTATTTTTGAATTCGAGGCTTATGTTCGCAGCTTCTAGCACACTCTGACATGGCTCGCCAGCGACTGGATCCATACTATGGCGGGTACGTAGTGATTCATGACGACGAGCGATATCTTGCAAAGCTACTTCGAACTTAGGAATTCGTAGATCCCCTTCTAGTCTCCATGCAAACGCAACGTTATATGCAGTAGAGTCCTCGACATAGTTGTTTGCCAACCACAACATACAGTGTGTGAGAAACGTGGATTTCCCAACCACAAAGGCGGACGAAAATCTTCTTCAGAAAGACCAAGCCGGCCATTTCACAGACACTACCGATCCCGCTCAGCCATATTCCGACAGCTCCTGTCGGCGAGCATTTGTTGCCAGCTCTTTTCATCCTCATAATGTCAGATAGCAATGTTCATCTCCAACGCAGCTCCCCGCACAAATTTTGCCTGCGGAGCAAAATATGTGGTTTTGACAAGTCGAACCCCCCCCCCCCCCCC
>Ga0209512_1001687_pt1 | contig 26121 bp, 18 predicted proteins | sample frozenSSSSmetaG_FD_184142 | JGI IMG/M metagenome (GOLD analysis project Ga0209512, IMG submission 184142) | Glacier valley bacterial and archeal communities from Borup Fiord, Nunavut, Canada, to study Microbial Dark Matter (Phase II) -... | ecosystem: Environmental > Aquatic > Freshwater > Ice >...
ATGGATTGCGACACCATATATTTCACAGTACAAATGCTATCTTCTGGGATGGTTCAAACTCGGTTACGTCGTTCAGCTCGGTGGGACCAACTGTACCCGAGTACAGTTTGTGGAAAACCAACGATTATAAGGGGGATTTTAATATGAAATTTGCCATTTGCGGTTTTGTTAAGACTGATGATTCTGGAAAGGTTAAGTAAGCAAGAGAAAAAGGAATGGCACCTAGTAATTTAAGTTCTTTGAGATTAAAGGGCGAGGAAATAATTAGCCTTTCAAAATTTAATAGATTTAGTACTTTACTCAAATCCATCCCAAAATTTGATGAATCTACAGTATCTGTGTCCTGAAGTTATGCAGGAGTGAGGCTCTCTAAATCGCCACACTATTTCCCCATACTTCCCCCGTCGCGCGTCGTCGCGTGTGGCTACGTCTTTACGCGAACAACTCCAACCTTATATTTCTTGCCGCATAATCCCTGTTGGAGCTCTACCTCATAACCAGTTCACCAACATCATACCCTCTCACACCTGGCTGTCCATCTTGCAATCATGTATGTCATCCTGTGGTTACATCCAACTCCCCCTTCAAACTCAGATTGGCTTCATCGAGCCAGTACCGTGGCGATCTGGACGCTTTGGGGCAAGGCTAATGATCTTACAGGGAGAACTTCGACAACATCTACCTCGACCTCTCCAAAGAGTCTGGCAAGCTAAGATTCGCCGAGACAGGCTTTGGCTGGAAGCCTTCTGGCGGTGGCGATACCTTCACTCTCGATCACACAACCATCGGTGGCGCACAGTGGAGCAGAGCATCGAAGGGCTTCGAGGTCAAGGTTTTACTGCGCACCTCCGGCGTCGTCCAACTCGATGGATTCCAACAAGATGTACGCAATCGATCTATCCAGATGCCTGTGTCGTGTTGCTAACCATTCGAGCAGGATTTCGAGCGTCTGAGCAAGATATTCAAGGGCTGGTACAGCACGAGTTTCGAGTCGAAGGAGCACGCATTGCGGGGCTGGAACTGGGGCAAGGCGGAGTTTGGCAAGGCCGAGCTGGCCTTCAACGTCCAGAACAGACCGGCGTTCGAGATCCCCTACTCGGAGATCTCGAACACGAATTTGGCGGGCAAGAACGAGGTGGCCGTGGAGTTCTCGCTGCCTGCGGGCGGGGACGAGACGGGCACGAACGGCGGCTTGGGTGGCGCGAGGGGCAAGGGGAAGAAGGCTGGCGCGGGGAAGGATCAGCTGGTTGAGATGAGATTCTATATTCCGGGTGTGACGACGAAGAAGGAGACGATGGAGGGTGGAGAGGCGAAGAGCGACGCGGAGGATGAGGAGGAGCAGAATGCGGCGAATCTGTTCTATGATACCCTGATGGAGAAGGCGGAGATCGGAGAGGTTGCGGGTGACACATATGCGACATTCTTGGATGTCTTGCATCTGACACCAAGGTACGTCTCTCTCCGAGTCCAGGTTATCCTTCATGTTTGTCGATACTGACGTCTTCCACAGAGGACGCTTCGATATCGATATGTACGAATCCTCCTTCCGTCTCCGTGGTAAGACCTACGACTACAAGATCCAATACGACGCCATCAAGAAATTCATGATCCTCCCCAAGCCTGACGAGCTGCACTTCATGATCTGCATCGGTCTCGACCCACCTCTCCGCCAAGGACAAACCCGCTATCCCTTCCTCGTCATGCAATTCAAGAAGGATGAAGAAGTCACCATCGACCTGAACATGACGGACGAGCTCCTCAAGGAGAAATACGACGGCAAGCTGGCGCCGCACTACGAGCAGCCGCTGCACCAGGTGGTGACGCAGGTCTTCCGGGGCCTGACGGGCAAGAAGGTGAACCAGCCGGCCAAGGACTTCCTCAGCCACCACCAGCAGTACGGGATCAAGTGCTCGATCAAGGCGGCGGAGGGGTTCCTGTACTGCCTGGAGAAGGCGTTCATGTTCGTGCCGAAGCCGGCGACGTACATCGCGTACGACTCGATCAGCTCGATCACATTCTCGCGCGTCGGGGGCGCGATCTCGGCCAGCCGGACGTTCGACATCACGGTGCACCTGAAGGGGGGCGCGGGCGAGAGCCAGTTCAGCAACATCAACCGCGAGGAGCAGAAGCCGCTGGAGGAGTTCTTTAAGGTCAAGGGGCTGCGGGTCAAGAATGAGATGGACGAGGACACGTCGATGCTTGCCGCGGCGCTGGGCGGGGAGGACCTGGCGAGCAGTGACGAGGAGGTTGTGGCAGCGCGGGCGGATCGCGGGAGCGCGGACGAGGACGAGGAGAGCGTGGACGAGGACTTCCAGGCGGATTCGGAGTCGGACGTTGCGGAGGAGTATGATGAGGATCATGAGAGTAGTGGGAGCGGGACGGGGGATGAGGAGAGCGATGCGGAGGATCAGAGGCCGAGGAAGAAGAGCAAGAGGGATGATTGAGCAGTCTGAGAGGAAGATGAAGTGCGGGGGTAGCGAGTGCATGGGAGCGAGTGTATGGGGACTGGATATTTGTCCATGGCGTTCCGGATACGGACCACCGTCTCGCTAGCTAGCAGGACGGGTATGGGATTGAGCAGCTGGGAACTCGGCATCTGGGAAGGAAAAGATGATATAAATATATAAATGCAAGGATGCTTAATGACGTCTCTCTCTCTCTCTCTCTCTTTCTCTTTCTCTATGTGAGCGGAACTTTCTCTTATTCGCAAAAAGCCTGTGCGAACACAGCAGATGGACGGATACAGCAGAGCCTACTGACCTATCTGGGGCGTGAGCTGGAGACTCCTACCAAAGGGAGCTGGTAAGGTGGTGGGAGCGGGATTATTTACCGGTGATGAGGCGGTGGGGGTGGGGGGGAAGAGTTGGGTGGTGGGGGAGGAGGAGGGCGGCAGATGCAAGCTCCAACAGACCAGCACAGCAATAGTGATGTGGATCACTCGAGCGCTCAAGGCTCGATGACATGGCGATAGCTTCTCTCTCCGTCCTCTTCGCGGTATCGACTGTTTGCGCACCACGGATTGTCTTTTGCTAGGGTGATTTTTCGACGATGGCGCACATGGCACGAGAACCCCGAGATAGACAATTTATAGCACAATGCAGATGCCTCGCGAAATCAATCCAGAGATGGATAGAGAGAGAGGGAGAGGGACTTGCACGGTGTCACAGCAGAGAAAACGCCTATATTCATATATGCAAGCTCGTCGCTCTGTCTGCCTGCGACGGCTCTGTCCAAATAGCCCGTCCCGTTCCATCCCGGTCCGCACGCCAACGCCTGCACATGCAAGAATAGGTATCGTCATTACTGCATGCTCTTCATTCCACCCCCGTCCGTCCTTCCGATTTCTAGCCTTAGCCGTCGAACCTCCTGCGCGCAACGACTCCGTCCGTCACGGCCCTCAGTAGTTCTCATAGCCCCCCGGCCCAGGCGCATATCTCTGTGCCGGCTGCCCCTGCTGCCTCTGCTGATTCAGATCGTTGAACCACGGATGCTGCAGCGCGTCATGCGCGCTGATCCGCAGCTCCGGCCTGAGCTGCAGCATCCTCTGCAGCAGATCGATGCCCGTGGGGTCGATCTGCGGCAATATGACGCGGAGGTCCTGCGTGTTGAAGACCTGGAGGTTCGGCTTGTACTCGGAGAACTGGCTGATGCCGGGCCAGGAGCGCTCCGAGGGCGTGCCCATGATGCGGAAGATGCGCACGAGCTGGTCCTCGTTGGTGGTGCCGGGGAACAGCGGGCGCCCCGTGTACATCTCGGCCATGATGCAGCCGGCGGACCAGATGTCGATGCTGGTGTTGTAGGTGCGCGAGCCGAGGAGCACGTCGGGCGCGCGGTACCACAGCGTCACGACCTCGTTGGAGAAGGTGTTGACGGGGATGCCGAAGGCGCGCGCGAGCCCGAAGTCGCCGAGCTTGAGCTGGCCCTTGGCGTTGATCAGCAGGTTCTGCGGCTTCAGGTCGCGGTGCAGCACGCGGTTCGTGTGGCAGAAGTCGATGCCCTTGAGGAGCTGGTGCATGAAGGATTTGATGGTGATGGGGTTGAGGGCGCCGCGGTCGCCGTTGGTGTCCATGTACTTCTTGAGGTCCTTGTCCATGTATTCGAAGACCAGCATGAGCTTGTTCTCGGTGTGGATGACGTCGTGCAGCGAGACGATGTTCTCGTGCTTCAGCTCCTTCATGAGGGAGATCTCGCGGATGGCGGTCGACGGCGTGCCTTCTTCGGAGTCGAGGTGGATCTCCTTCAGCGCCACGAGCTCGCCGGTCTGGCGGTTGCGGCCCTTGAAGACCTGGAGGGGCCATGTTAGTCCAGTCTCAGCCTCGTGGGACGGGGGGAGCGTACGGTGGCATAGGTGCCCTCTCCCAGCTTCTCCAGCTGCTGGAAGGAACTCGGATTCCTCTTGTCCATGGCTGCGGTGCGTTCCTCGGTGTCTAGATTTTGGATGCTGATGGTGCTGGGAAGGCGTGGAGGAGGCTTCTTCTCGCCGCGGGGTGAAGGGGGGAAGGTGCGGAAGGGCGGGCGGGCTGAGGGCTTGGGGAGATCAGTGTAGCGGGGGTCGAAGAGGATGGAGGTGGGCGTGCACAGCTGTTTCAGTACCTGCAGAGCCGCGTCGTTTGACCCGTGAGACGCCGTGGTTGTGGGAGTGATTCCAGTGCGCTGCCTGGAGAAGAAGAAGATAGCTAACTCAGGGAGGGAGGGATAAATGATTGTGGTCGGGATGATTGCAGGCGCACACTGAATACCTACTCAACCTTGCTTGGCCGCCTTAGCACACACGCACACACGCACACACACATATAGGCAGGTAGGTATGTATGTACAGTACCTAGGCCTAGGTATTCAGAGGAGACGTGGGGCAAGGCAAGACATGAATATGGGCTTCACTGTTCAGGCTCCGTGGGGAGTTTTGGGACGCTAATTGGGGGGGTGGATGGGGGGTGGATGGGGGGTAATTAGTGGAGTGAATGCCCTAAATCTGGGCATATTGGGCGCTATCTTGGGGGGATGAGGGCGACTCACAGGCTGATCACAGGCTGATCACAGGCTGATGGACTGGATCAGACACACGAGGCAGCACTTGGCCTGTCTGGGCATAGCGGCACGGGATAGGCTTTGACACCTAAGCGGTCACGATAGGGACAGGCGATAGGGACAGGCGATAGGGACAGGCGATAGGGACAGGCGATAGGGACAGGCGACCGCGACAGGCCACCACGGGGAATCAGCGCGGGGTCACGCAGCATACCGTATGTTGTACCTTGGGGGTACACGCACCATCTATCTACACTCTACCTCCTCTACCTTCACCTAGTAATAGTACGCCGAATCTACCTCTCTCTCCCTCTACCTCTACCTCCATCTCTACCTACCTCTACCTCTACCTCTACCTCTCTTGCTTCCTGAACCTCATCTTCCTCTCCCATACCATGATATAAGAGTGTCAAAGTGATAACCTTGACTTCTACTCCCTTACACATTTAACCGCCAACCACCAACTGCCAACCAACATGCGCCCTCTCGCTGGCGACGATGCCTCCTCCAGTCGCCCACGAAACGGCAGCTTCGGCGATAACCCTACTCCCATTGCCCGACAAGAACCACCGCAGATGTCCTTCTTCCTAGCAGACGAGAAGTCCATGGAGGCATCTCTCGACAGATCCATGTCGAACCTGTCGGCCTCCCATCGTCGACGTGACCATATGAAGCGAAGCAACTATGGCGTGGAGAGCCTGGAGACGATAAGCTCCCTGTCGCAAGATAGCGACGATCAAGACAGTCCCGACAAGGCGAGGAACAGATGGAAGCAAGGACTTGTGGATAGCAGGAAGAGCTATGAAGACATGGCGAGCTCCTATTCTCTATCCGTGAAGTCATCGGCGGATGTCAGCAGGAACATGTCACCGTCCGAGTCACGACGGCACCATTCACCAAATGCCGCTCCATCACTGCCAATAACTCCGTCCTTTCTCGAATCTCCTATTCTTAGACCTACGTCATCCGAACAGCTTTCTCGACAAAACTCAGAAATCGAAATCGATTTCTTGACCGACGACGGTGGGAGCCAAGCTATCCTATCAAGTGGTGATGAGGAGACGTCGCATTCTCCCGATGTCATGGAAGGCAGCAGTAACTCACAGCTCGTCATGCCCAGCATACAGATGCCAAGCAGGAGACCCTTCACCGAGAAGGGCAAGAGCATGGGCAGGCTCAAGATATTGATTGCTGGTGATTCTGGTATGTTTGCAGCCTGCATTAATGTCGTATCCCGAGCTAATATTTCACAGGCGTTGGAAAGACTTCTCTCATAAAGGCGATTGTGCAGAGTTGCTCCGATATTGTACATGTCGATCCTCTGACATCTGTCCCCTTGACTGCTTCTGAGACTTTGAGGAGGAAGTCGAGGAGGAAGTCTAAGAGCGACTCTCTCAATACTCACTCGACGACAAAGATCACAGAAGTATTCGCGAGCACACGAGCATATCCGAGTTGGTGGTCAGAGTCTGAAGATTCAAAAATACTGCGGAGAAGGAGAAGTATGGGTGATACAGTGTTAGAGCGAAATATTTGCTTCGTCGATACCCCTGGTTACAGCAATGGAACATCTGTAAGTTCTGCCCTTGTCTTTTGAATTGCATATGCTGACCATTTCTAGTGCATGGAATGTATAACACCAGTTATGGAGTATATCCAGTCTCAATACGAGAGAACTGCATCGGTGGGGATTAGTGACGGAGAACTAACCAGCATGCTGAGTGGCGGAGGCGGCTCTCAAGTCGACGTCGTTTTCTATGTCATCCACCAAAGCAAGTTTCCTTGTCTAATAAAGCAGGAAACTTTCTCTAACATTGAGTAGAAGCAAAAGCTGTTGATATTGAATATCTCCGTCGACTCTCACAACTTACAAACGTCATTCCCCTCATAGCTCAAGCTGACAATCTCTCGGAAGATCAGCTAGATGATGTCAAGGCTCAAGTGCTCAGCGAGCTCCAATCCGCCAATCTCCGCCCGTTAAATCTCAACATCTCCGAAAACGGCATGCCGAAATCTGATTCCTCAGCTCCCTACGCCGTCTCCTCTCTGCCCTCCAGCGATGACGAAACCATGGACGCCAGCCTCCTCATGTCGCCCGACTACGTCCAGCCGCTCGTCCAAACCGAACTCTCCGACCTCGTCTCTCAAGTCTTCTCTCCAGAGGCAATATCGTATCTCCGCCACCATGCCGCCCTCAAATGCGTCCGCTGGCGCAAATCTCCTGAGTCAAACACATCATCCATCCCCCGCTCCGTCTCTCTGGGTGCTCCGTTCTGGACGCCTGCTGTCTTTGGCCGCAACACGCAAATCGCAACACCGCCTATTGGCGCAACGAACACGTATGCCCTGGCGCGGATTGCGGACCACACACAGAGAGAAGAGAGACTTGCCCAAGTCAGGTTGAGCAAATGGGCATCGGATCTCCAGCGCAGTCTGGCGAATGAGCGTGCGCGCTTCGAAGCCCTCGCGAGGGGCGAACGCGCAGTCTGGCTCACGGAGCGGTTGAGCGAGTGTGTCCAGGATGGGACGCTGGTGCCCATCTCTCAAATCCACGGGCAGGGCTACTCGGTTCAGTCCGGGGGACTGGTGAGACAGGAAGGGTATACGCGCCAGTTCGGCGAGCTCCAAGACAAGAGCGAGAGTGCGTTGGATCGCAATGATCCCCTCGGTCTCCTGCATCTGAACGCGGAATTGAGGAGGAGGACCTGGGCGACGGTGCAGATTGTGAGTGGGTTCGGGGCTATAGGCGCACTGGCATTCTGGCTTGCGAGGAGTTGGCATGCGGAGGAGGGGTGGGGCGTAGGATTTAACTGGGGGAGTCTGATTGTGGATTGGTAGATAGACTGGTTGCTTTGTGACGTGCGGGTTCAAATTGCATTTGTGGATGATTCGATGATGATGGATGATGGATGAAGGATGAGTTACGGAAACGTTGGATGGGAGAAGTGCATAGTTTTTTTTTGGTTTTTTTTGGTTTGGGACGGTGTTGCGGGCATATTGGTAGGAAGGGAAGGTTATCACTGCTCTTTTGTCCTGCCTGCTGGCGGACTCCGCGTCAGATATCAGATCTCAATCATTAACAAATAACAAATTCAACATAACTGGCGAAAAAGCGTCACGTCTTTTGCAGGCTATAGAGTTGCAACCAGAAGCTGGTATTTCGTATTTCCACTCTGACTCTGAGGCAAGAAATGATTATACACATACTACCGAGACATGGGCTGTTTCGTGGTGAGTACCGTGTTGTGAATGCTGTCTGTGAGGTATTGAGGGACTCGTGGCCTTTGATCTCAGAAAAGTATCTACAGTAGTTTTCTCTTTCTTTTTCGAGACTCTCAAGGGACGATGGAGCAAGCTGAAAATGTAATACTTATAGAGCTACTGTACTGTTGAATACGATGATCTTGAATACGACGACAGGAGGTTTTCTAGGAATGTGAGAACAGATCAGGTGTCTACCTCACAAATGGCTGTGGGGCTTTGAATGATGTCGTCTTACATTATAACGCCACATTCTCTTCATCTTCACATGCCATTCAATCCCATTCCATCGTGTTTCAACCCAAGCCCAAAAGCAACTCACAACATCATAAAACCCATCGTCCCATTCCGCCAAAGAAGCTCAGGCAGTGCAAAATCGTTAAGCTCACTTTCTCCGACATCTCCATCAGCCTTGTGCCCAGCGCCTCGCCAATAGCCCCCCCCCTTTCGGCCTACTACCGAAGCCACACCACCCTTGCCACAGCTGCGCCTCAGCCTCGCGAACCAAAAGCAGACAAAGACGCTGCGATTTCACGATGGGACGACGTTGCCAAGGACGCCGCTTCAGCCTCTTGGGTTCAGGTGAGTGCATGGCATCTGATGTTCGTATAAACATGTCCGCCGTCTATATCTAAGTCCTCGTCCCCTTTCTTCGCGTCTTCTCCATCTTCTCCTGTTCATCGCATCAGCACAGCAATGGCAACCCCCTCATCGCTCCTCACCGGCCTCTGCACCTTCCCCATCTCCCCCCCCCCCCCCCCCCCCCCCCCCCCCCTCTACTACCTCTCCCTCCTCGTCGCCCTCCTCTACCCCACGCCCCCTCCCCTCATCAAAGGCGCCTTCGCCTACTCCCTCACCTACGCCGCCATCGCCGCCCTCTACTCCATCCTCATCCTCGCCCTGCCCTACGCCCACCCCCTCTCCTCGCCCCTGAACCTCGACGTCCTGCCCCTCTGGCCCGTCCTCGCCACCGCCGCCATCGCCCTCCCCGCCTTCCTGCACTGGAACCCCAACCTCGCCCACCGCAACGCCGCCCGCCCCATCGTCCGCGCCTGGGGCATCCTGGTCACCGCCGGCGCCGCGTGCGCCTTCGTCAACCTCGCCGCCTTCAAGAGCGTCGCCGCCGCAGCGCGCGGCCCCGGCGTCCCTCCCGACTGGCTCACCAGCACGCTGCAGCAGTGCCTCGCCGTCGCGCCGCCGGCACGGCTGCTGCGCAACCCGGCGCACGTCGCGCTGCTCGACCCGGCCGTCCTCGCCACCCCGCTCTTCCGCCGCGTGGCCGATGTCACGGGCCCGCTGACGTTCGTCCCGCTCGCGTTCGGCGCCGTCGCGTGTCTGGTCACGATCGCGCCCGTGCGCCCGCCGGCCGCGCACGACGAGGTGTTCGCGTCTGCGGATTTGTTGGACGATCGCGTGGCCACGGCGTTTGGCTTCCTGCGCACGGCGTATCTGCGGCTGAGGCGGCTGGTGGTGAGTCTCACGCCGGGATGCTGGATGGTGGTGGTGGTGCTGGGGGAGATGTTTTTGCTGGGGACGAGCCTGCCAGTGACGGAGGAGGCGTATGAGGTTGGGCAGTGGGGGGTTTGGGCGGGGTTGGGACTTGTGGCTGCTGCTGCGGTGGTGAATTGGGTGGTTGGGAGTAGGGATGAGGGGGTAAGTGGGGGATTGGAGGTGATCAGGGACGAGTGGCGGCTGATGCAACAGTGAATTGGATTGTGGGGAGTAGAGGGGAGGGAGGATGGGGGGCTAAAATCCGGTGCTGGTGGATCTGTATATTTCTGTCTAGTTGGGGAGTTGAAGGGGTATGGGGGAAGGGGGAATGAGGAGGCAAAAGAAAGAAAGAAACGAAAGACATGAAAGACCTGTATGATATATATTGTAGAGCAGACTAATACCCCATGATAAATGAAATCCAAACTCCAAAGCAATGCGCTCCTGGAATCTGTTTTCCTTCCAAGTTGTGTTAAACGAACGAGCGGATGCTGTGCCTATATAAATTACCGAAACTTGCCGAATTTGACTTTCTTCCATATTTATAACCATGGAACCCCAGAGAGCAAATAAGCACTGCGTTTTGGCGACATGGAGACAATGCGAGTGTCCAGATATGGGGGAGATACAAGAGTGCACACACCCTAGATGCGATCATGGGCAGGAGTGTGAAATCCAACATCCTGATCTCTAAATGGTCGTCGGATCACATATCATCGAGGTTCAATTACCGTCACATTCGCACCCGTCTCAGGTGCCCTCTCACCACCCCTTTCTTTCTCACCCCCAACTTTGTCATCGCCATCCGCCCTCTCACCTCAAGCTTCTTTGACGTTCTAGTCTCCGCCGTTCACTCATTAACTACAGCAGCAGCAGGATAATTCTAGAAAGCAATGCAAGGTCTGGTGTTTATTCCATTCGTGAGTACGATACTTCGATGATGACTAGGTGGTTGAAGTAGGCGTCTCGCCCGCATGATGGACAGAGGACCATTTATGGCATTGGGAGATCGGCAAGTGGGCGGGGACATATGTTATACACACTTCACGTATTCGGGGCACTGGGGTTTCTGGAGCCTAATCTGAAATCCTCAGTATGACCCTGTTTTTTGTCTTTGCATGTAGAGCCAAAATGACAGTTTGCAGCCTAACAAGGGCTGCTCCTTTACTTTTCACAATCGACATCACAACATCCCTCCACCTCGCGGAGAAGACTGCGAGGCTAAATGTGTGACTCAGCCTTTCTTTCTCTGCAGTTGTCTTAATGAAACTTAGATGAAGCTGAAACGGCACAACATACAGAATACATATATAAAATCACCACCACGGCTTACTCTCTACTTCCTCTCTTCTGCAGGAACTTTGGAAGTCGGGTTGGTTCTTTGGGAACTTCGTATGATGGTGTCCTTCCGGTGATTTGAACAGTTTATCCGTGGTGCATGGTCATCTATGATTCCTCCACCTTGCTCTTTTTGGCCTGGATCTACGGTAAGTGCACGATGATGACGAGAATAATTATGGAAGGCAGCTGATTGAGCAACAGCAACACGAAGTCGATGATGACAAGAATCTACCAGCGGCGTAACTAAGGTTTCTCCTCCTCTAACTCTCAAGTGCACGGGTATGTATGAGCTGTGGAAGACCATACAGCTCAAGCAGAGAGCAGCCACCATAAACGAGATTCATTAATCCTTTTTCCCCTCTCCATTCTTGTAGAGAAAGGATTTTCGAGAATAAAAAACGGAAGGACAGGCAATATATATGTTATTTTCAGGGACTGACTCTCTTGCGAGTGCCACGTCGCGTAGGTTAGAGAATTAAAGGAAGATTTGGATGCAGAGGAAGGGGCCTTATATTCATAGCATTTCAGACAAAAGAGGAGGTCGGTCGAGAAGTTGTGACGGAAATGGAGTCAGAAGTAGGGAGGCACGAATTTGAATCGCAGAAGCTCTAGAAGAACACATATGTGGACGGGAAGCAGATGAATGAGTAACGAGCAGAGTTGTAACTATCTTCATATATTAATAAAAGTAGGAACGGAGATTATCCTTTGTCATTTTTATCCTGTGCCTACACACTCCTTTCACCCAATCCATCCATCACACGTCCAAAGCTGAAATTCATCAAAATTAATTTCGCAAAAGTCATCGAGCGCTATCTAATGCCGTCCATCCATCCAGTCTCAAACTCCCAATTTCGCGGTTTCCAGAATACTAGCCTCCAGGCAAAGCAACGAACTCATCAGTCATCATCCGTCATTCCGGCCCAAACTCCCATTATCCAATCGCCAAGATGGTCGCAAGAAGGCTCGGCTGTGTCTACCAAGAAGCGTGACCTCCGTCAATTCTCAAATCAGCGCCCGACATCCAGGTGCTCGAATCCGACATCAAGAACACGGCCACGCCCTTGAAATCATCAGGCGTGGCGATTCTCCCCAGGAAGTTCTGGCTGGCCCACTCCGTCTTTCTCTCCGGATGAGTCTCGAAGAGACCCTTCACCATCTCCGTCTCGATGTAGCCCGGCGAGATCGTGTTGACGCGGATGCCATGGACGCCCCACTCCGAGCCCAGGTTCCGGCCCAGCTGCTGCACGGCGGCCTTGGACGCATTGTACGGGGCGCAGAGCAGGCCACGGTTCGCAATCGTGCCGGACATGCTGGCGATGAGCGCGATCGAGCCGTTCGGGACCCGGTGGGCGATCATGGCCTTGGCGGCGGCCTGGGCGGTCATCATGACGCCTGTGACGTTGATGCCGAGCAGGCGGTTGCAGTCCTCGGCGGTGAAGTCGAGGGCCGGGGTCTCTTGCTGGACTCCAGCGGCAGCAATGAGGCCGTGGATGCCGTTGTGGGCAGCGGCAATGGACGAGATGACTGAGTTCAAGCCGGGGACGTCGGTGACATCGACGCGCTTGAAGGTGAGGGAGGCCCCAAGGGACTCGGCCTTCTGCTGGATGCGGCCGAAGTCCTCCGAAGGCTGCTCAAGGCGGTCGAGTGCGTAAACTGCAGAGTGTTAGTGCGTTTGTGATGAAAAGAAGATGAAGACATACCAATGGCACCATGCTCGATGAGAGCCTCAGCCTGGGTGAGGCCGAGTCCCCGAGCGCCACCAGAGACGAGGATGATTTTGCCTCTGAGGCTGAAGAGGGTGGTGTTAATTGGAGCAGACATCTTGGTATGGTCAAATATTGGAGAATATCGATTGATTGGTGTTGTTGATTTGGTACGATGGAGGATCTTTCGAGGTCGGATTGTTGTTGTATGAAGAAGAAGGAACAAGGCCTATCATGACCAAAGATGGTATATTTATACCCCGTGTTGGGGTGAGTTTTTTCTCATTAATGAATAATGATTCAACTGATTATTCAATGATTTTCAGTTTCCTTGTCCTTCTCATGGGCGCCTTCGTGTTAGCTAATTATTCAGTGTTGCTGAATCTCCACATTCACCATCTCATTTCCGTGGAGCACCGTGGGGTTCATGCTCAAGCCTTTTAGCAATCTTTAGTGTCGCACCTCTCAAAACTTGTATAAATGCGCATGCGGGGCATGAGTAGGTAGTCTCTCGCAAGAAAGCTGTGGCGGTGATATCGCAAAGTTGAAATTACATCAACGCCCCGTCGTGATCGCGATCGTGATTATGATGAGGCTTGTGATGGTGGAATGACGCAGAGACTCAGCCCTCAACCCGCTCTGCCGATAGGGCCAAAAGAGGGGGGAGGGGGGATGGGGATAGGGATGGGATTGGGATGAGGATTGGGATGGGGATTTGGGGTAAAAATTGAGGAAAGGCGGGCCATGCCTATCCGGTTTCAGTATGCCGAAGATAACCCGCCTACACTGTGTATGATAATGCACCGGGTTTGTGGGGGCTGGAGGGGGAGGGCGAGCATAGTTGTTGACTTGGAGTCTACCAACGCATTACTCGGAGATAATGATAATGGCCATGATGGGAATGGGGATACCGTGATAGGAATCTTGAAGATTGAATATTGAGCAGTAGAGTAAGATACATAGAATGAAATGTTTGTGGTTTGCATTCGACATAGCCTTGTCGACGACTTGGACGACTTGGACGACTGGTCCTTGAAGTCGCTGTTGCTCCGCGCTTGGCACTTCGAGGATATTTTGAAGAGGGCATTCATCTGCCATATGTGGGCTTCAGGTTTCGACTCTAGGTCTTTTATGTGGAAGGAAGGAAATAATCATATAACATAACAATATATATATATATATAGATATAGATATAGATATATATAACATATATAACATAACAGGCCTCCGATGTGTAGGAGTAGTGCACTCTAGTGCGGTGATAGGAAGCAAGTACAAGGGGTGAAAATGCATGGAGCTTGACTATGAGAAGACGCAAAGTATCAAGCAAGAGCCTAGAGGCTAGAATATGAAACAATTGATGCTGAAACAGGAAAAATCCTTCATTTTTCAAAGTCTAATTGGATTTTGTTACCAACAGGAAATGGAAAGCTGAGGTGAGTGAGCTATGGTCTTGAGGGTAAGAAAAGGAGAGAGGGAGAAGAAAAGGAGAGTGGGAGGAACCCCAAATAAGTTATATCACAAATGGCGTCTTGTTAATGCAGTCTAAGGATTTGAGAGATGCTTGCGATGTATGTATGGTATGCTCGGCTTGCAAACAACATCTCATGAGTGTTTGCTAAATCAGCGGTGAGTGAGACATGTCAAAGGGGATCAAGCAAAGCAAGAAAGGAGGTCCACAATCAGTTCCTCCATCCTCCCTCCTTTTGCCCTCCTTCCTCCCTATCTCCTCCCTCTCTCCTCAATGCAACGGCAATAACTCAAATCCTTCCCCCGCAAGTCTAGCACCAGCTCTGTTGTCTGTGTTTATGTCTGTGTCTGTGTCTGTGTCCGTGTATTCGGCGTCCAAACCATCCATCTCAGTGATACAGACGTACATACACCGCACATCCCACACGTCGATCGACCTTGATCTGATCTGCTTCGGCGAGCCGCATGCATACATACCTATATAACCTCTCTCACACGGCTGCTATCCGTAACCCGCAAATCCTTACAGAAGGGCTACAGACCCCATTCCTCTACAGCCACAGCACTCTCCGGCTTCTCTTCCGCGTCAATTGGTGATGGGTGCTGGCTGTACACTGTACCTGTGCCTGTGCCTGCATCTGCATCATTTCTGCACCCCAAAACAGGAGTCCAAGGCCCAGGATACATACATACATACATACATACATGCATACATGCATACAAACTACACACGGGACATACACACATCGCCATGGCTACACAGTACCCCGTTTGATCGATGATGCTCTACGCACAAAGTACCTTCTCTGATGATCATCTGCAGAGAGCCACTGCTGGTAGTACAGCAGCTACCTACGTCCTGCCCGTCTCTCTCTCTCTCTCTTTCTCCCTCTCTCTCTTTCTCTCTCTCTCTCTCTCTCTCTCTCTCTCACGAGCTTGGCACAAGATCGTCCAGACCGTCCATCTTCTCATATCTGATATGATAACTGACAGAACAAATGCCGGCACCAAAGTCCCGCGCCAAAGTTGTTTGTCTGCGTTGGCAAATCCTCATGCAATCCCGAAAACCCGAGGAAAAAACACAAAAAAGCACACATCACATTCACATCACATCACATCACATCGCACGCATCCACAGTGCATCTGGAAATAAGCCATGGCCATCGTCCGCAGATCCATCCGCTCTTCACTCCACCCTACTTCACCCTACGCGATCTTCAGGGCTTTGCAAATCTTTGCAGATCTTCGCGATGTCATTTTCGTTTTCGTTTTCATTTTCATTTTCATTTCCCACGCGCGGCTCCCTGCCTCCTACATGCACATGTACATACATACCTTCTTACCTTACGCTCCACATCTCGTAAGATTCTCGTCGGAGGATCTGGCCTGCCTCTGGGGAGACCTGGGGAGACCCTTCAAATCGCAGGTGATGTTGTGCATACATACATACATACATACATATATACCTAGCATCGCGTCGCAGCGCATCCGAACGCGCCGACCCAGAGATCACAGCAGCAGAGCAGAGTAGAGCAGATCAAAACAGATCAGAGCAGACCAGACGAGGCGATGAGGCGATGAGGCGATCGGGACACACGTCTCTGCGCAACCGCGTACATGCAACCTGGGTAGCTACTCCCTCAAGCCGGGGAGCTCGGGTCGGCGCGTGGTGGCCGCCCATGTCGCCGAACCGGGCCCACTACTACACACTACACTACTAGGTATGTATGTACTACCTTACTTACTACCTTCAAGTTGTCTGCGAGATGGCCATCGTTGCATACCAGACAGACAGATCTTGGGACATTCTTCGTTCCCGGGTTTCTTAGTCTCTTCTCCCAATGGTATGTACCGCTCCGATCACGTTTGAATCGACACCCTTGGACTTCGAATAGCTATCCCACCTGTCGATCTATCTGTCTGTCTATCTATCTGCGCGGGCTGGCCACAACAAACCCATGAACCCCGACTCCCGACCAGAACAGCGAGGATGCGCGATGCGCTGCGCCGCGCCCCGCCGCGCTACCCTGCAACGAGATCTGATGCGATTGCAAGTTTGCAACACCCTCGTCCGCGTCCTCGTCCTCGTCCACGGCGGCGGCCTGCATCCCAGCGCTCCACCGACACGGATGAGCGACGCACACCTGATACACCTCCTCTCCTCTCCACGACCCGGGGGGAAAATAGAATTTAAAAAAATAATATATTATAATTTCGCCCGCGACGGGTGCGGGCGGCTCCCTAGCTCGAGGTAGCTACCCAGGTAGCCGTCACGAAAGAAAAATATTTTTAAATTTTATGATCGATGGGACGGACGGGATGGGATGGAATGTAGGCACGTATGCAGATTGCATGTTGTGACTAGCTCAGCGACGGAGGGAAGGTGCTATATAAACTCTCCCGCCCATCTCATCTCCCTCGTCGAATATCTATCTTTCCATCCTCCTCGTTCCCCAACTCACATCTCAATTCCCCAGAGCCTACACTACACCCCATACTCCCAAAGTCTCCCACCTGCTCTCCGCGCCGCTCAAACTTCTTCTCTCCTCTGCTCCCCACCACCGCACCACGCACACCACACATATGCCCCACACCACGTCGCCCGCGGTCCAGAAGATGCACCAGCTGCCCCTGCGCATCGTCCTCGGCGGCGACGACGCCGGCTTCGACTACAAGGCCGCCCTGATCGCCGACCTGTCGCGCGACCCGCGCGTCGTCGCCGTCATGGACGTCGGGCCCTTCTCCAGCACCGACACCACCGCCTACCCGCACTACGCCGTCGCGGCCGCTAGAAAGGTGTGCATCCATCATTCCTCTTTGCCCCTCCCCTTCCCATCCCATCCAATCCGTATTCCCACCCCTCCCCCCCCCCCCCCTTTCCAATCTCCCCGCCCCATGTGCGCAGCACCACCAACCCCTCCCCACGCCATCCGCTGACAACCGCAGGTCGCCTCGGGCGACGCCGACCGCGCCATCCTGATCTGCGGCACGGGCCTGGGCGTGGCGATCGCGGCCAACAAGGTGCCGGGGGTGCGCGCGGTGACGGCGCACGACAGCTTCAGCGTCGAGCGCGCGGTGCTGTCCAACGACGCGCAGGTGCTGTGTCTGGGCCAGCGGGTGATCGGCGTGGAGCTCGCGCGGCGGCTGGTCAGCGAGTGGCTGGGCTACCGCTTCGATAAGATGAGCGGCAGCGCGAAGAAGGTCGAGGTGATTAGTATGTATGAGAGGGAGGGGGCGGTGTTGAGGGTTTAGCGGGGAGGGGGGAGGGGGCCGATGATGGAGGGGGTCGGTCGAAAAGGGAAAGGAGAGGAGTATCGGTGCATAGCGGCTGCGGGCGTTTGTGGAAATTGGACCGAGGTCGTAATGGGCATGAGGAGGTGTATGGCGGTGTAAAATGCAATGGAAAGATATACATCCCATCTCGTGACCCTGTGTGGCTCCTGTGTGCAGCCGTGATCGACGTGTGGCGTGCGGAGTGTGGAGAGAGAGAGAGCAGCAGAGAGCATCACCCCGCACGGAACGGGAACGGGGGACACATCTGCTGCGGTGGCCGGCGCATGCAGAGAGTGCGCTCGCTGGAGTGGAAGATGTCGCACGGCTTCTGCGATGTTGGGGGGGGGGAGGATGGAATTGTTGCTTTGAGCTTTTGTGTGCGCGCGCGCGAGAGAGAGAGAGGATGGGGATTTGGAACGAGACGGAGGACGTGTGGGGAAGAAAAGAGAAACAAAGGAAATATATACTTTGAGAATATTTTGAGACGCGACGTCGCTGGATGCACGGTAGTAGGAGTCAGGACTGAGCAAAGAAAGAAGATACTACCTCTGCACTGCTCTGCTCGTCTCGAAATCGAGGGAAATGTTGCAGCCCGTCGAGATGGAGTGATATAGGGAGTTCGGATCGAAAGGAACGATGTTCAAGGATGGAGAATGAGATTCCTGCGTCTCTTGTATCTTGTACGTCCTGTGACTGTTCCACGCGACGACCCAATCACCCACCATCATCGACCATCGCAATAGCAGTAGAGCAGCAACAGCCCAAACGCATCTCGTCATCGCGACTCGACACCTCCAAGAACACGACGAGCTCCCGAGTCAGCGAAAGCGACGAGGAGTTACTGTACGACGACGAGTCTCTCTCGGCTCATCTTGGCAAATTCGCAAAAGCACCGGCTCACGATAATCGATATTACCCACAACGATGACGAGCATTCGCGTCCTTTCCAGGCTCTCCTCTTCTATTGCAGACTGCCATGGCCCAGAGTAGCACATGTCATCTCCGCGACGGCGTCCAACGTCGGCGGGACTGGCAACAAACGGCGCGACGTCTAAGACTTAGCTAGGTGCAATTTCCAGGTGCGGCGCTAAGGTCCAATGGAGACGGACGTCGACGTCCACCCTGGCGGTCTAGACTCGCAAGACTGCCGAATGGAGAGGAATTAATTGAGGGATTCATTGGCATCTTCTTGAAGCTAGTCGTCTTTTTGACTTCGTAGAAAGTTGTGAGGTGAGCAGAGCGAATAGGAATCGCACGCGGGCCTGTGAGAAATGAAATGGGAGGGAGGACTTGCGAATCCATATCGAATCCTTCAGAGTGCGGAAACGAGGCCAGCTTTGGAAGGATTGCAGTAGCCGTAGAATACTGTACACATATTGTACTTGTACTGTACACAGCGAGATGTACCTACCTATGTATGTATCTACGTATATAAGTACATATGTACAGTACATACATACATGCATACAGCATAGAGGAGCAAGAGGATTCGTGGCCGCTGCAGAATCCACACCAAGCGAGAGTGGAGTGGTTGACAATATTGATGTGGCGTTCTGAATCTGACATGATATCCGCAGAGCCATGGCATGCCGTACTCTGGTGATGAGCGAAAAAGTCAGGAAAGGTTCAACTCAGACCTTGGCCATCCTCGCCGTCATGGATCTGGCTTTCCATTTGACGCATCAGCACACGACGTCGTTGTTCTGGGAGGCGCAAACCCTGATGTAGGCTGTATACCCAAGCCCCTGATGTACTCCGTAGACTGGATATCCTATGTACATATGTACCCCCTGATGTAGACAGACTCATATCTGCCGAAAGGCCACCCCCCAAGGTGTCGCGGGCCCAATATCGATGGAGATGGTGCGCCGGAGGAGGGTCATACAGCACAGGCTCATATAGCAGGCTCATATAGCAGGCTCAGCACTCGTCGTCGATGGCAGTGTAGGACGGCGATGGTGGAATCTCAGTGCCAGTGATTGAGTTTTCAGATCCCCAGGGCAATCGAGGGCGACGAGAAGCAGCGAGATGTGTCATCAGATGGGATACCTATATATATATATATATCAGAATGCGAAGAAAGCGAAGAAAGCGAAGAAATGCATCTCGTGATCAGCATCAGCAGCTTAGCCAAATGGATCATGGAGAGTGAGTGATGCTCCCATTGACTGAGCCATTGAGCCATTGAATTGAGCCATTGACATGGTGATGATTGTGCGATGGATGGATGGCCTGGGCGAAACAATCATACCTATGCTTGCTGATAATGCTTGCTGATAATGCTCCAAGACGAAGGATTCCGCCGAGCCATGTCTTGATATTATTATATCTTGATATTGTCTGAGGCTGGAATATTTGCTGTATGTACGGAGTAGATAGTCTAGAATAATCATCGACTCCAAGGAACACGACGACGCCATTTCGGGAGAAGTACAGAGGGAGCGCATAGTTGTGGCGTCCTCGTGCGTCCTCGTTCATCCTCGATCATCCTCGTTCATACTATTAATAAATAGTCCGTTCCACTGTGGTCCTGGTCCGATGCCAGAGGGAGCGACGAGACTCTCCACTACTTCCTTCAATTTGACGGAAGATGAAGATGAAGACGGACATTTCCATTTCTCGTTGGTGATGGATGAAAATGAGACGATTATTATATGTATATATATATATATATGTATATACCTGGAAAGGAGGAGAAGAAGAAGAAGAAGAAAGAGGCTCACTGGGATAGCCGCAAAAGGCGACAGCGACAACGACAACGTGCGCGTGCTCTTCCCAATATCTTTCGTGGCTCTACTCCACTTGTGACCCTCCCCGTCATGCCATCAATATTGCATGCATGTCCGTGTACTGTCATGGTTCAATAATATGCATCATGCGAGCCATATTGACTCTACTCTACTCTTCTCTTCTTGGAGTCTTGGGGTCTTGGAGATGGGTATGGTCGCTACAATGCACATATACTGTACCTATGCACATACTAACTTATATGCACAGCGCACGTTTATTGCACGTTCATTGCACAGCACAGCACAGCACAGCATTTATCACCAAGGTACTATTGGCATCCCCGTTGCGCCAAGTTGTCAATCATACGATACGATACCACGATACCACGATACCACGATCCCTAGCTATGGTCACATCGAGCCCAACGAGCTCGAACCACGGCTGAACAGAGCGAACAGAGCGTCTTCTACAAAACACAGTATAGTATGTATATACTATGTACTATATGTGTATGTACTGTATATACCGACTGGGAGAGACTATCTGCGCGTCCAAGCCTTCATATCCAGGGGTAGATATGTACATACAGCTAGGTACATCCAGGTAGTATGTACAGTATGTACAGTATGTACATACAGGTAGGTAGGTACTCAAGTCTATTCATCCACTTTCGATATGAACAGGGCTGCCAATAAGAAGATTACGCACCCTTCCCCTCCTCTCCAACGTTGTCTTCCTTCTCTTACTCCGTACATTCATGTTGTCTCTTCTCTGACATTTCATTGTCTCTTCTCGCAGATTGTCTCCTGCTGTGCTCTGTTTCTCCCGACGACCATAAGAACAAGACAGAGGAAGCAAGGCATACGGCTTACGGCTCACAGCTTACGGCTCGAGAAGGAAGGACGAGAGGAGAATCAACCAAGGAATCAACATTGCCCGTGTTTGTTCGACTCCACGACTCTTTCGTCCTTCGACTGTGTTTCTACCAACTATCGTCACTCGTTTGCCAACAGCGCTGATCTTTCGTCGTTTTGGCACTGTTCCACTGTTCCATTCCGTACCCTCGTGCTCACACCCTCCATCATTCCTTCTGGAAATCTAGGGTCCGACTCTTTGGGACATTTCGGCGACCCTCGTTTGTGCAAGGCTGAGGAAATTGCTTGTTCGAGCGCCTCGTGTCTACGTACCACACTCGAAACATTCGGGCGATTCTAGCACAATACATCGAGGCATCAATTGCTCAAAGGCCTTGCAAGATATCCCGCTCTCGCTCTTGAGAGTTCCAAAGAAGAACATCAGGATTTCGTCGGTGTCACGACAGCAACTGTCGTGCATCGGACCGTTAGATGCTGGAACCACGGTTATAAGGTACCACGACATGTACATCTACAAATCCGCACAAAAAGAGCACCCAAGCATGAACTTGCCGTTGGCGAGCAAATCTGCCAACAATTATGTCCATGACCTCCCGACCTCCACGCGTACATCTCACAAGACATGCCATGTGCCCTCGTCCTCCCTGCCGACGACCCTCATACTCCTCCTCACCCTCCTGCTGAGCCTCACGCCCACAACCGCGAGTGCTCATCCTGCGGTGATTCAGGACTCGCTCGCCGATCGTCTCCCCGACTCTCCGGCATCCTTCCGTTCGGAATTCGCTGAGCTAGCTGCCGATGGCATAATCCTCACCGACCCACGTCCGTCAGTTCGACCCTCGGCATGGGATGTGGCTGCTATCTCCGCCGAACTTCTCAAGCGAGACCATGTCGAACTTGACAAGAGGCAGAGTGCATCTTCCTCAGTCACCTCGTCACGAAGCCTCACAACCTCCATCTCGCCATCCAGGACATCCAGCTCCACATCCTCCACATCCTCCACCACCAGCGCATCCAAGACCCAAGAGACCGCCGCCCTCCCCAGCCCCTTCGACGACAACGTCGGCGCGAACTTCACCGCAGGGAGCTGTCCCGACTTCCTCAACAGCTTCCTCAATGCTCCAGAATTCAAGGCCTGCCTGCCATTCTCGCTCCTCCTCGAGGTACACCTCCTCCGTCCCCTGCCCTCCCGTCCCCAACGCCCAGCTAACAATCCCCAGTCCTCCCAGTCCTTCTTCGAAACCACCAAATCCCCCTACCTCACCACCGCCCTCCTCGACCACACCTGCGCCTCCAACGTCACGGCCTGCACGCCCTACCTCTCCACCCTCGCCGCCACCCTCACCCAGCCAACCGCCTGCGGCGCCGACTTCGCCGCGCGCAACCCCACCGTGATGCTGGCCCGCAACGGCCTGATCGCCTACGCGCCGCTCTACTCGTCCTCCTGCCTCAAGGCCCCCAGCGGCTCCTACTGCTTCGCCGACGCCGTGACCAACACCACCAGCCCCACCGACAGCTACGTGTACTACCTGGGTCTGGGCGAGGAGCTGCCGGCCGGCAGCCAGATGACGTGCAGCGCGTGTCTGCGGAACACGATGGCCGTGCTCGGCGCGGCGGCGGCGAACCGCTCGCAGCCCGTCGCGGCGGTGTACGAGGGCGGCGCGAGGGTCGTGAATTCGTTCTGTGGGCCGGCGTGGGTGAATGCGAGTATTCCGGCTGCGCTGAGCGGGGCGGCGAGGGAGGGAGGAGGGATGGCGGGTGTGCTGGCGGCGGGGGTGGGGATCGTGGCTGTGCTGGTGTTGCTGTAGATTAGTGTCGGTGTGGAGATACGGCCGGAAGAACAGAATATAAACGGGACGTACATAAATAGACATATGGGGAACAGATTGACTTAATGGAGACGGATATACGGGTACTACGGAACAAAAATACCCCTGGGCGGATTTGGTCTGGGATGCGATGGGGGGCGTCGGATTTGGATATTGTTTTGGACCTTGGCCGCTATACCTAGATAATGGTTTCTTGTATCTACTTCCTCCACCTCTCTACGACTCTCACATACTCTTAGATCCCCTTAATGAAATATACACATAATTTTCTGGCCATCATCACTCCCTATCTCTACATGCGCAGCACATCCTCTGCTTGCGCAGCACCGCCGCTGTGAAGGGTGACGATGGCACCCCCTCCCCCCCAGGGGCGAGAGAATGCAAACGGCGGTTTCGAAGTATATAATCCCCGCCTCCTCCTATCTCGCAACGCCCACCGACCTTGCTTGCCCAAGACGATGAGGATGAGGAGGAGGACTACGATGAAGAACCTACTTGCCACAACTCGCCGCCTATATAGGGATCGTGCACGCCACACGCGGAGAGCCGCGGGAGAACTTTAATTCCATACTGTATGGTGCTGCGTCTGACGGGAGGATCTTCTGCTTCTGCCGGAACAGTTGTTGTCACTGCATCGTTCCCGTCTTCGGCCCCTCTGCTGTCGCTGCAGCGCTGCTGACGAGGGACGATAGCCCCGCATCCCACGTGGAAGAACTGGGGGAAGAGTGCAGAGGGGAGGCGGGCAGCGAATCGCCGGAGGCGTGCGACATTAACACAGGATGCGTTGCTTTGCGGTGGAAAGAAGAGGAGGGGAGAAGGGGATTTAGAGCGTTTGAGGGGATTTATAGAGCTCTGACGCGCGCGGGAATTTGGAAAGAGGAGGTTGGAGATTGGATTGGAGTAAGACGGGGATGCATAAGAATCAAGAAAGAAAGAAAACCTGAAGAAAAAGAACGCATTGAACTGCTGCTGGGGATACTTCGCGATCTTTACAGTCCTGAGCAGCCACAACACCCGACATGGGAGTTGTCGGAACATGTCTATAAATCTAGACGATATCTAGCGCAGTTGCAGTTTCAGAGGATCAACTAGCAGCGAGAAGCCATCACATGTTAGTCGCAAGATCCATGCGAGTTTTCCGCTCTCGAGTCTGGAGCTCGTTCGGCGGCTCCCTCTCCGCCTCCCCCTCCGCTCTTCATGTCCAGAGGAGTGGTGTTGCCACGTAGGTCTCTCGTTGTTGGACGTCTCGTTGCCGTCGCGTGTGCTGCTGCTGCTGTTGACATCCCCGGCGGTAGCATTAGATTCCTACTCTTACGGACTCTGTCTTCACCGATTATAAGAATCTCGGGTGGGCAATTGACGTACCTAGTGACATCCTCATCAAGTGGCTGTAGAGGCCTTCTAATCTGACATAATGTTGCTGCCGTACTGAGTGCCATGTAAGGTAGGGTCGGCGACCATCACACGTGGTGAAAGCACTTGCGTACTTCACCATTTTCACCCTCGCTTTATAGTCTGAGAGGAAAATACAGAAAAGGGGCGCCGCGGCCGCCGGGGGAGGGGGGCGGGGGTGATTGGAACTGAGACACGACACGAGACTTCGTGTTTTGAATGCTAAATGGGGAGACACAGTTGGAAACTGTATGAATGGAGAGTGACGTGGAGAGTGTATCTGTGCCAATGTTTATAATTGCGACTGCTTTGTGCATGTACGTGACGTCGAGGTGATATGGCTTGGCATGCCTGGCGAATCGGACATCGCAAGGGGAAACGAGGGCGGAAAGATGAGATATATAAATCCCGAAAGTCTCGAAATCGTGATATTTTATTCCCAGAGCCTTGAAAGTTCGACAGATCCATTCCGCTATTATCCTCGTGGGAAAAACTGCCTGATGGATTATCGCTTCCTTCCGAAGAGTTTTGTCTCCCCTTTGCTGCATGGCTCCAAGCACCTCCCATCGTGGATAATCTGACCATCTATTCCATTCTTCTCACCCTTCTGCTGTCACTGCTCCACATCTATTTCCTGTCGATCGCAGAAAGAAGCATACCGAGAACCACAGCCCGAAATCTAAAACGACTCTTCGACACTTCCCCCTTTCAAGCTCGTTTAACAAACTGCTTGACACTCCATGGCAAGTACCACCTGAACGAGTTAACTTGATGAAGGAAAGACGATTTTCGAGGCTCGGATAGACTGCTTTTATAGCCAAAAGCAGGATTCCAGATGAGCAAGTTGCTCGGAGAAGTGGCATCACCGTGAATAAGAGCCAGCCAGCCGTCAAACTTGCCAATTCTCCCCACACACCTATGACAGTGGAATGCGTGCACATACTCCCAACAGGTTTCGAGCAAAGCAAGCATGACATCTGGTGACAGGTTGCGAAGCCATCACGATTCTACACAACCTCCCTTCCACACAAAATAACCATCTATTTCCCCACTCCTAAGTGCGATCAACCTCACACGCGAACCCAAGTCTCCATCCAGCACGTTCTATAAAGGCCCCCGCCTCTTGCACATCCACCACCTTCCTTCCTCATTGTTGAATATATCACGAGTGGAAGTGTCAAAGTGATCGTATTAGAATAGCATATAGAATAGAGTCTAGTCTAGCTATGTAAATCTATCTACTATTTATATCCTCTCGCCTGAATAGGCATCAGTCGGCTATTGGACTGAAGGTTGGTGAATATTCCTCTCTGTGTTCTCTGCATGTGAGACATGCATGATGTGAGAAGTGAATATCCCCGCGCAACACTCATCATCAGAGAGGACAATCCAATGTCAACATGCATGCGGGCGAGCCGTCCAGAGAACGCTTCAACACATGCAACCCGCTCGGAAAATAGATATAGCCAATCCCCTGCCGTTCCTCCCTGAACTTTCCCTCTCCCCGTCCGACCACCTCCGCGCGGTCTGGTCCTCTCCTCCCTCGCTCAGCCCTCAGTAACTACTGCGGCGCCCACGTAGCGGTTGCGGCTGCGGCTGCGTTGACGGAGAAGTCGGCAATGCCCGCAATCCCTAGGTTGTGGGCTTCGTTGCTTTCTAGACCACGGAGTGGGAATGCTCACGCACTGCGGCTTCGTCGCCGAGAGGAGGCTGGAGGGAGACTCC
>Ga0209512_1001689_pt1 | contig 26082 bp, 19 predicted proteins | sample frozenSSSSmetaG_FD_184142 | JGI IMG/M metagenome (GOLD analysis project Ga0209512, IMG submission 184142) | Glacier valley bacterial and archeal communities from Borup Fiord, Nunavut, Canada, to study Microbial Dark Matter (Phase II) -... | ecosystem: Environmental > Aquatic > Freshwater > Ice >...
CGCTAGCTAGCTGCGCGCTTGTGCGCTTAAGGCCTACACTGTATATATAGATCTTTCCTTTCCTCTCTCTTTCCTCTTTTCCTTCTTTTCTCTTTAGATTGAATCTAGCACTTTAGATCCGCATGACTAGCTCTGCGTGACTATGACAAATAACATTTACCTCTTAAACTTTATTTTACTATAGTAAAGCCTATTATTATACTATGTCCCTAAGCTAGCGCTAGTGCTAAAGTCTATTCTCTTATAGCTAAAGCTTCTTACTAGGTTATATGACTTTAATAACACATGACCTACTAAGCTAGTACTAGCCTTACACTTAGGGATTAAGGATTAAGGTTTTAATCTTATTTAATTTAAGGATCCTTTAATATAATGCCTTTATATAAGTAGATAGTATTTCTTTAGATAAAGCTTTATGCTTAACTTAATATAGTATCTTATATATACTAGTAATGTGCATACTTAAGATAGTATTCTTCTTCTACTAGTAATGTGTATACTTAAGATAGTATTCTTCTTCTACTATTATTCTTAACCTCCTACCTTAACAATTAAACCTAACCTCTTAAGACCACCTCTACCTTAGAAGTAGTCTATAGATGTTATAGTTTAGAGCTTAGGCCTAGGCTTAGAGAGTAGATAACAAAGAGTACATACACTACACTATGTAGAGCTTAAGCCCTATAAATCCTAGGCTTTAATAGTAAGATCTCGCACGATTTTTCATAGCAGCTATGTGTCGTGTGATGAGTAGTAATTCTTCTCCTGGAAAAGCTCATCGGCCCAAACGCCACTAAGCTCATCCTCCCCTTCCATCTCCCATCCTTCATTCATTAGGAAGGTAATCAAATCCCTCTTTAAGCTTGCAATATCCTGGTATCCATACTCCCAACATCTCCTCACAATCTCGCCAAGATATTCCCTTTCTAAGGCCGGCCACTCGCGTCTCACAATCATCTGCTTAATCTCCCCCCTCTGCCTTCCCCGCTCATGTCTAGGCCAGAAGCTCGTCATCAGCTCATAGATAAGACACCCCCACAGAAACAAATCGGTCTGCATAGTGGGCACAACGCTCTCGAACCGCGACACATGGCAGGGATGAAACGACTCGTCTCTCATGGAGCCGCCGTTATATTGCATCCCAGACGTAGCTGCTCGGTAGCCGGCGTCGAGAAAGCCTACAAGCGAGAGGGCAAGGGACGGCGACGAGAGCCAGCATGTCTCGGCTCGCAGATCGCCGAAAATGACAGAGTGAGAGTGTAAGAATGACAGGCCTGAGACTAGGTGCAAGGCCCACTGGTATATCCGCGGGCGGTACCGGGGCAGGATGCGAGGTAAGACTCCCTCAGCGGGTTCTGAATACATAATGGATTTGTGCTTAGCTAAGAAGTCGACTAGTGGAGGCCCCGAAGGCTTTGCTAGGATGGGAAACCCAGTCCACGGGTCCCGGTGGAGAAATCTGGTGCAAGGAATGTCAACGATGGTGACAAAACTTGAGTAGGACAAGAAAACCTACCGCACAATCCTGGGATGCACCTCGGCCACCTGCTCGTAGACGGCCGTGGTCTTCCAAACACGCGTCAAGTCAGTGCTGTGTTGGGAGGGCATCGTCGCTTCTGGATCGTTCTCAACTGGGTCTTCCATATAGTCGAGCGACGGTATGAGAGGGACGGAATTTTCATCGAGCTGCACCACCGAGATATTGTCTATCTCGGCCCGGAACTGCTGGTCCCAGGGGACGTTCGGCACACCGCGCAGGAGCGGTCGTGGACGAGAACCAGGCTCGGCCTGGAGCTGTGGGCCTGTTCTGCCAAATCGTGCCATGTCGAGCTGGATTTACAGGCGAAATATGGTTGAGGACTGCTGTTGACCACTTGTCGAAGGGATTCAGTTCTCACTTTCTGGATGTCTCACATCTAGAGACTGCAGAAGAGTATTCACCTGCCTTCAGTCCAATAGCCGACTGATGCCTATTCAGGCGAGAGCATATAAATAGTAGATAGATTTAATAGTTTAGCTAGTCTCTATTTCTACATGCTTTTATCACTTTTGCTTCCGTGCCCACAGTCCATCAATACTGTGTTCAACACCACTGCATCCCGGTTGGCCGTGTGTGTGTTGTTGGTACAATGGAGTTACTGTTGGACATGTATGCGTGGTGCTATTAAGGGGACTAGGTTGGGCCGTAGTTTGATATTCAAATGCGGAGCCACTTGCGGACCAAAGGAAATGCGGATCAACTTACGGACCGAAGGAAATGCGGAGCCGCTTGTGGGCAGAAGGAAATGCGGAGCCACTTGTGGGCAGAAGGAAATGCGGAGCCACTTGTGGACGGAATGACGTTTAGACTATTTATGTCATCGAGCGACTCCACATTGGTTGTGATAAATATCGCTCAATCGAAACCTCCTACAAATATCCAAAGAACCCTTCTTTGAACTGACTTTCGAGAAAGAATTCGTAAATCTCCAGTTTCCCAATCATCATCATCAATCATCATCATGGGCAGAATTTCCTCTGAAGCAATCGCTGTCCTCAGTCAGACTGTCGAATCAGCATGCGCAGATCCGCAAAAAGATATTCCAGGCGTGACAGTTGTGGTAGTCAATAAGAGCGGCCAGGAGATATTTGCTCATGCAGCAGGAAAACGTGGTGTCGGAAGTGACGAGTCGATGACATTGAACAACATCTTCTGGATTGCTTCTTGCACGAAGATGATTGCCGGTATAGCTTGCATGCAACTAGTGGAGAGGGGAGTGTTGGCGCTCGACGATTCCAATATGGTTGAGAAGCTGTGTCCGGAATTAAGGGATGTGAAGGTCCTTGAGAGTGATGGGAAACTCGTAGAAAAGAAGAGGGGTATTACGCTACGGATGCTCCTGACGCATACAGGTAAGTGAAAATTTTAACAAAGTCTTCTGGATACTAACATAGTAACACAGCCGGCTTTGGGTACACCTTTTTCAACGAAAAGCTTAGGGATCATAGCAAGCCAGTTGGGTATGATGAATTCTCCGGGCACATGTATGATATGCTCCAGCCACTCGTCAATCAGCCAGGAGAAGCGTGGGAATACGGAGTAAGTCCCTTTCTTAACACAACCTGCCATAAAGAACTAACGTCTTCCCGATTAATGTTGACTGGGCCGGGGTCGTTCTCGAACGCGCTACAAACCTTTCACTTAACACCTACATGCAAAAAAATATACTGGGACCACTTGGACTCGAAAATATCTCCATGTTTCCGAATGCGTCTATGAAAGCGAATTTGGCGCATATGAACTTTCGAAACTTGGATGGCACTCTCTCTGAATATGATCACCTTCAACGGCGTCCCCTCATTGTAGAATCTGAGGATGAGATCAAATCGTGCTTCAATAGTGGAGGAGCTGGCTGCTTCGCCAAACCCCAAGAGTATGCCCGTAAGTAGTAATGGCTCATACGACAATGGCGACGTATACTGAACAGCGTAGACATTCTAGCAACGCTCCTGAACGACGGAACATCGCCCACCACAGGTGCACAAATCCTGAAAGCGAGCACCGTCGACGAAATGTTCCGCAATCAGATCCCAAATTTTCCCGACTTTGGTCGCAAAGGCATCCCCGCTTCGAAGCCGTGGCTCACCAATGCTCTCCCAGATTTGTATCCCATCCCTAAAGACCAGCCTCAAGGCTGGGGTTTGACTTTTATGCTTACCGGTGGCCCAACTGGACGCTCTCAGGGGACTGCTACCTGGGCCGGATTGCCAAATTTATGGTGGTGGTGTGATAAAGAAAAAGGCGTTGCTGGAATCGTTTGCTCGCAGATCTTGCCATTTGCAGATGCAAATGTTCTAGGTCTTTGGGTTACAATAGAGGCTGGGATTTATAAAGCTCTGGAGTAGTTTGGGAATGACAGCGTCACATTTGGTTGAAGGTTGCTTTTCAGTCGTCTCCCGTAAGGTATTGTTAGGGATTGAGTTACATAAGTCTAGCTGAAAATCGGAATTGAATAACTTCATGTTAAATTTGCGAAATGCAATTGGTTGCGTATAGAACCTGGTGTGAAAGTAGATTTCCCGGGAACATAGCGAGATGCCTCAAAACCGAAACACAACCTTGCATTGTAGGATACGAGAAGTTCCTGGGATCATTTGTGATTGGCTGCATTCATCCCCTTCCCCCGCACTTGAATATGCAACCTTGCTTGCCCCGCACTTTCGCCAGAACCCCGCTTCTTGTCTTCCAGATCCGATCCAGATGTTAACTTCGCCGTCCCAGGAACACAATGCCCATCTGGAATCGCTTTTCCAAGACGAATGTCAATCCATAAAGTTGAGATTTACGACTGATATCCCAAAATCCACATATAGCGAATACGGAATAATATGGCCCAACCAAGCAGCTGGCCCAGCAATCGCAGAATAACTTCCACTTATCGGGTGCCCGAAACGAGCTTCACGACGGGTCGTCGGCAGAATCGCAGTTGCGACCAATGCCGTAAAGGAAAGAGAGCATGCGATATTGTCATCCATAATGATAACGTTCATTCGATTACTGGTTCATGTTCGAATTGCGCAAAGACAGGCAAAACGTGCAGTTTTGAATGGTTGAAGTCGAAAGATGGACTTCTTCCCCGACGGCAAAAACAATCGGCTGGCAAGGCTTCTGACAAACGCAAGGTTAATGATTTCATGGATTGGAATCGAGATCTCAATGAATATGGCGCTTTACAAAGCCATTCACCCCCAAGGTTCTCCTTAGGCCCGAATGACAATTTAGATATTCCTCTTCCCCCCTCATCATACTCCGGCGAACAAAATTTTGGTCAAAGACCACAACATCGGTCTTCTTCTTTTGGATCAGCCAGTGATGCAGGCCAAGCTTCTGAAATTAATACGGATCGATTTGGATTTCAGGATACTGAATTCTATGATTCCAATGGAGCAGTCCTGCTTCAGCCACCACAGAATGACGGGATTGCGAGGACAGCTGCAGAGAACATATCGAGGCAATTCGAAGTTGCTTTGGAGAATGATCCAACGCAAGTAAATCAAAAGAATCGACGGGGTCAACGAAGACGCATACGACGTACTTCTGTAGCTGCTACTTCTGCTACTTCTGCGTCTTCAGGAACTGGGATGAAACCTTCTCGAACCTCCAAAACAACACCGTTCCCTTTGCACGCTCGTTCTCTCTCATTTGCAGATCCCTCATCTGCTAACATCGAATATCGTCTCGCCTCTTCAGCTAGCAAGTCTTCCATTAGTGGCAGTCTCATGAAAATCTACCACGACAGTATGGAGAACGCTTTGTCCTGCTGGCTGACAGAGAGGACGTGTCCCTATGATGCCGGGGTTCCTCTCAATACATATCTTGCAATGACTTCCGACTCGATGGGACAGGAGTGGGGTTCCGTGTGGTCAAATCGAATTTGCCAACGTGTCTGTCGGTTAGACAACGTATGTTTCAATCTAAGGGGGAGATCACTCACGCGATCTGAAGACGAACTTGTTGAAATGGCATTAAGGAAAACCATCATGGCTTTCGCTACTCAGTGGGCACATTCGAGTGCAAGAAGCACTGCCGAATTCCCACAGATGGATAGCGAAGAATTCCCCTTCTTCAATCCAAGAAGTTCAGAATCTGCTTCGGTTGAATTTGACAGGACGATGCAAGAGATGTTTTGGCACCAGGCAAGACAGGCACTTGGAGATACAGCGGGGATTACCTCATTCCGTGTTGTCTTTGCTCATATGATCTTCGCAATGACCCAGAAACCATTGGATGTCTCTCGGCGTCTCCAGAAGTTAAACTCTGGAAATGTTGCTTCCGCTCCTTCATTTGAAAACGACACAATGTCTGAGTTCGACGATGCGGCCAATACCAATACATCCGCGTTTGGAAGCTTTGCTACACAGTCGATAAGTATGTCTCTCTCTCCCAATTTGGCCCCAGGAAGCAAGAAATATGAGGAAGGTGGCCAGCATTCTGCATCTGCCTCTGCCTCTTTGGATGAAATTCTCGAACTCTCAGGACCACCAATTTTCCTCGAGACAGCACTTCGACAGATGTTCTCCTTCCGTTGCAAATTGGAAAAATTGGATTCTGAAACATGGGCAAACATTAAGAGGAATCAGGACGGTATCCTGAATGTTACGGAAACCCATGCTACCTCCCAAAAATCAGAATCGCTTCTGAGTGCATCAGATCGGCACACTTTCAACCTACTTTTTTGGCTCGCCATCATGTTTGACACACTCTCGGCTGCAATGAACAAGCGTCCGCTTGTTGTTTCAGACGAAGATAGTGATATCCTCGAAGACCGAAGTTTGGCTGTGGACAAACCTAATCCAGGCTTTGAGTCGAATAGGTTTCAGCACGCAAATGTCACAAAAGAAGATTGTGATTCAAGGGACTCAATTGGACGCGACTCAAGGCTTTGGGGAGAATTCTTTTTACATCAAAACAACCTCCAACAACGTCAAAACATCGCCCGATGGCCATGCTCTTACGAAACCGCAGCGGTCACTTTATGTGATGCAGCGCCTATCAAAGTTCTCATGTACCGGAGAGTTACCCGTCTCCAAACAATCCTCTCTCGAAGAACAGGGCCAGAGAAGCTTGAAATCGCAATCCGAGATGCCCTTGCCATCTACGACTACTGGAACTCCAAGTATGCTCCATTTATTCGTGACTGTGTCTCACATCATGAAACACTCCCTCCTCGTATCCAATCGTGGTACGTCGTTTTGGCCGGTCATTGGCATTTAGCCGGCCTCCTGTTAGCAGACATTATCGAGGGAATCGACGAGACAAAGTCGGGACTAGACAGTCATCGTATCTTGCGTTCTTCAACCCAGCTCGTTCGGGAATTGCGCTTAGATAATGCATTTGCCATTTCTGATTTAGGTCGTTGCTCATCTCCACATTCCGATTCCACTTTCCCACAGGCGAAGGAATTCCACACGGCTGTTAACAAAGCAGCTCTGCTCACCGAGCCTTGGACTGAGGTCCTCATTCGGTCTTTTAGCAAAGCTTGCTCTGTGCTCTTAGAGATGTTTCCTAGCGCGACGCAGCAAGGAATTTGTGACCGCAGTTGTATTGAGAAACTCCAAGCAAATTGCGAGTCGTGCATTCAAGCCCTATGGTATCTAGGTAAAAAGTCAGATATGGCTTTGTTGGCATCTAGTGTCCTTTCGACCTCTGTCAGGGATAAAATTCAGTTTTTCCGTCAAAATTTCAATCGCACAGCTCAGGACATTCTGAGATATGGAGAGCGAGAGGTGGATGGTACTATTGATAACATTAGCAGCCTTGGAAGTTGGAACGCTGACGAGCCATTAACTTTTGATTTTTCGGACGTGCCGCTAGACGCAGGATTCTTTAAATTCTAAGACCAATAAGGGGTAGTAAAATATAATTTAATGCTCTGTTGCCAATTCAGATTTTCAGCGGAAATTGTTAGGTATTACCTAGCATATTAGGTTTGGCAGATGGGTTTCTAGATCGCAGGATGGCGTTTACGGTTCTAGCAGATACGTGAAGCAAACCATGTATCAATCTATTTTAAGCCTTTATTTCATACCACGTATATTCTAATGGCTGTCATCTATAGTTTAGATAATTTAAATAATCAATTATACTTTCTTTTTTAGGGGAGGGGGGGAGGCCTTCAGATTCTGCTAGGGTATTCCAGGGTTAATCACGTCTTAAAAATTGTACTATTACTGTCATTTAATGGAATATCATTTTAATGAATGTAACGGACTTGAATTGAAATAGTGCTGAAAAGCAAACGCAGAATTCCTAGAGAATTGTTTGAAACTTTAGGTAGTTTTATCATCTTTATGACCTCACGACCTTAAACCCCTTGAGAGTCGGAAGAGCCGCCCTGATCTCTTCCTTATACGCTGGAATCCCGCCTGCCCAGTTTGTTTGCTCAAAAGCCTTACCGGGGATGCTTCCGCCCATGTAAGTTGATCTCGTAGTAGGAAACAAGCTCTTGTTTGATAGTTCATTAATCCTGGCCTTCCACTCCATGGTAGCTTCGGCAGTCGGGTTGATGTACTTGATGCCTTCCCTACTGATCTTCTTGATCGCATCAACAATCCAGCGACCTTGGACTTCAATGCATGATGGACCATTACTAAGTAGCGTCGGTCCATGTGGTCCGTAGAGATGGAACATGTTGGGATATCCGCTGACTGTGGTTCCAAGATAGGTATTTGCTGACCGTTTCCACTCGTCCTCCAACGTAGTTCCATTGACACTTCGCAATCCCATGTGAGTCATTCCACCAGTCACAATATCAAAGCCGGTTGCGATGGCGATGACGTCGAATTCATGGAGTATGCCATCGCTTGTCAAGATACCAGTGGGCGTAAACTCAACAATAGAAGTTTTGTTGATATCCACGATATCCACGTTGTCGCGATTGAATTGCTCAAAGTAATTCTGCTCGAGACAAGGGCGTTTGACACCAAATGGGTGAGGAGGCTCGAGAGGTGCGAGAAGATCCCGCTTCGCTGGATCCCCGATGCGAGCGCGTACGTTCTTGGCCCAAAAATCGTAGGCTCTTCTGTTGGCCTTGGCATCGAAAAGCATGTCTTTGTAGTTTCCAGCCCAGAAAGGAAAGCCGCCGTGGTCCCAAAGTTTGTGATAATAGGCCTCCTGCTCTTCATCGTTGTCTTCAAATGTATTCTTTTCATGCCAGTTATAGAGGAAGCCACCAAAGCATTTCTCCCGCAGCTCATACAGGCGTGGGTAGTGCACCTTCGCATTCTGCTGTTCCTGATGCGTGAGATCTCTCTTTCCCATTGGAACAGCAAGATTCGGAGTACGTTGGAAGACTTTGAGAGATCCGACGACGGGACCCCATTCCTGAGAAATCTGCACGCCTGAAGCGCCAGTCCCGATGACAGCACATCGCTTGCCACGAACATCGACTCCTTCTTCAGGCCAAAAAGATGAGTGATGAATAATGCCCTTGAATGAATCTAGACCCTTGAAGTCGGGAACATAGCGTTTGGCCGCAAATCCAGCGGCCACGATGAGGAATTTGCTTTTGGCGGTCCTGCCGTCTGCAGTCTTAACGTACCATTTGCCTTCCTCCTCGTTAAATTCGGCATCAACGACAACGCTGTCAAAGGCACAGTCCTTTTTGATATCGAGGACCTTGTCGACGTGGACAAAATAGGCTCGAAGCTCTTGATAATTCGGGTAGTTCGTGGTCCATGTCCAGTCCTTCCACACCTCCGGGATGGAATATTCGTACTCAGGCACTTCGGAGTCCACGCGCGCACCGGGATAATTGTTCCATCGCCAGGTTCCGCCGAGGTCATTGCCGGCTTCATAAATCATGGTGTCCAGGCCGAGCTTTCGGAGCTCATGGAGAAGGAAGATGCCTCCGAAACCGGCACCAACGATCAAGACATCGACATCGAGATTGTCGGCATATCGGCCAGTTGTCGACCTGCGGAGGGCGAATTGAGACAATTCGGTTTTCATAGTGACCAAGTTCGCTTTCGATCGAAAAATATGGGGTAGTTTAGCCAAAAATCGTCTGATATGAAATCAACGAGAAGACAAGAGCTGTTTGAGAATTTAGAAGGAAAAAAAAAAACGGAAAACGAAGGTAGTTAAGTAGACCTCTCACAATGATATACACTCAACAGATATTGCGCTCAGCGAGTACTTACTACGGTATATCCATCGACATACCTATGCTTCGCTCGCGAGAGAAGAGTGAGTGCAGATTAGACCGGTCCCGAACTCGGATCGGCTCCGCCACCTGAAACAGGAACATTCGGTCTCTCTAGATGGGTATCTAAACCTGGGGCAGATGTTCAAACACACCGTGTATTCATGAATGCGGCTCCCTCCTGCGGTTCCGCAACTTTGTAGTTTGCTGCGGTTTTGTGCGTAGTATCAGCTATGGCCTTCCGCAGTTGGGCCGCGCAAATCTACAGAAATGGAATTGTAGTGCAGAATATGCAGCATGGATCTCGTCGTTCACTTCTGCAGCTTTACGGCTCCACCTTGCAGGGTATGTTGTATACTCCATGTGGACTCAACCTTGCGGCTCCGCAAGTATGTGGCGAGTCGTGCCCCATGATTTTTAATGTTGAAGGAAAGGCTAAGAAATGCGGGGTACCCTGTACGCTTAATTGTGGTGAAACTTACACGCCCCTCTACCTAGCTCGCCTTAGGACTAGACTAGCTAGCCGTAACTGCAAAGACTAGGCTAGACTAGACTAGACTGCAAAACGGTCTTCAAGTTCTCTATCTTTATAGTTTAGAGATAGGAGTATTTACAGTACCTTAAAGGTAATTATTAAGATTATTTAATTAGCTAACACTCTCTTTTACTTATAGTTAATAGGCACCTTTAGATTCTTGTCTTCTTAGTAGTAATTATTAATATAGAGTTAAAGAGCTTCTTATTCTAAGTCTATATTAAGATACTTATATTAATAAGGTACTATAAGTAATTTTTCTTTAGTATACTATAAGATAGTAAGCGGGGCGTGCTTTTTAGCGTAAGAGGAGGGATGTTTGGCTTTACTCTTCTATAGATGCGCATATTGTAGAATAAATCAATTTCTCCATCCACACTTAAGATTAAAGCTGTACACGCTATAATGAACTGCCCTACGTGACACTAACTAGCTAAGAAATGTCATCTCTATTGCGAAATACAGTATAAGAAGACACGATAGTGGAAATATTTAATTTATTTCATTAATTGTTTCTACACGCTCTTGAAATATGCAACGTATTAGCTATGGAAATAAAAAGTCATAGTGAAAAGTACAGTTATGATTTCAACCTACCGCCTATAGAAGACCCTGCATTAGGCATTGGTTCAAACACCACAAGCTGGTTATAAACACGGATATCATCTTCCTAGATTAGGAGTATAGTTTACGATCCTCGTTGTTCAAGTGTAGTCGATGGGCCTGCAATTCTCTTTGTTCTGATAATGGCTTCTAGAGCCACAGAGCCTAGTATGTCATCTTCATCATTGCCGCTTCTGCGGGCCAGGCGTCCACAATATCAGCCACCCTATTAGACTAGTCACTATCCCACGTAAACGGCAAAAAGGCTGCGACGTATTCCTAGTAACTAGGATACCACCTAGCTGATTCCTAGTCCACAATTGACACATCATAGTCTTTCCCATGCGAAAACTCTTGTGACGAAATCTCCCTGACTAAAATATTCTTCATCTGTAAATTAGAGTGGGTAAACGTAGATGTGCGATCGTCCTCAACAAGATCCAGCGAGGTTGATGAAGTCTGGACCGACGGAAGACTGGCTCTCGCAGAGTTCGCTCGATGTTTGGCTGGCGCTGTTGCTGACGACGAGACGGTTGGCGTGCCGGTTGGTGTGGGTTTCGTTGCGGAAACCTTGGTGATGGGAGTTACGACGTCCATACTGGAGGGAGCGCTTTGGTCTGCTGAGGGAGACGTGTGCAAGGGCGGAACGTTTGATCTTTGGATTATTAGGAACCCAGTAGGTGATACTGTTTGGGTCAGGAGTAGTGTAAAACTCCAAAGTTGCGGGATTGTTGCAGTAGAAGTCTTCGTCTTTCGGAGCCGTCCCGGAGGCAGTAGGGGTAAATTCAGGCCAGTGAACTTTAAAGCCGGTTTGAGGCTGGTCGCCGTTTGAATCAATCCAAAGGCATTTCGTCATGTCCTCGGTTTTCTGGTAGTAGACATTCGAGGAGTACCACGAGTGGTACTGACTTCCGTCAGCCCAAGTGATACTAGCATAGGCGACGCAAATTACATCGTCATTAGCTGAAAATAGAGTATATGCGGCCTGCTACTTGTTTCCATGCTGATCGATCGTAATATCTCCAATGCTGCCGTCGTCTACCGTACCTGAGTCGGCAGACAACCTAAGAAATTCACCCCCTTCGTTAAAGAGGCAAACATCCGGAAAACCACCACCTGCGTTGCTGAGGCCTCCTGCCATATCGAGGCCGACGGCAACCCTAATGGTGGAACCGACTGGGTCCGGTGCGGCAAAGTTATGCAACCCAAACTGGACTATGCCAAATAATCCGGAGACGAACCCAACGACTCCGACAACAGCGGCGAGTGCCATTTCTCTGATGTAGACGCAGGAGGTATAGAAATGAATAAGGGTTCTAAGCAAAGATCTTCAACGGCTGCCGGCAGACTTGAGGAATAGAGGAATATTAACAGAAAAGCGGAGAATTGCTGTGCTGGTTGCTGCTGGTATCTGGGCAGTGTCTTCAGCGTTCTTATAGTTTTATGCATTTTATAACAGAGGTTGAGGAGAGCACACCACTGTCCATGTTGGAAAAGATTCAAATATAGCAGTAGGAAGAATAAGACAGGGTGCTTGTGAACATAGGTGGTACCGTCAACATTTTTACAGGTCAGGATACTTTCTATCCTACCTGTTGAATCTGGGAGAGCAATCGAAAAAGAGAATCTTCTCAGCTACAGCATCTCCTCGTAGCTTTGGGGGCTGTTGGGACAGCAAAGGAGCAGGAAAAATTGACCAGTGCCAGGGAGAAAATGTTGCGTGAATACGGGCATTCACTTCTAATAGCTGACGGCCACCTGAAGATTCTGTTTGTGTTCATGCATGGAAGCCACCATGCATGGAACACTGTTTGATAGTCTTCACTTCTTTATTTGAGGCTCTCTATATGAGAGATGCCCATTCCGTAGTTTAGATAGATTTATTATACATGCTTTTATCACATTCTGCTTCCGTGCACACAGTTCATCAATACTGTGTTCAACAGAAAAACGAGAATAGAGCCAATCTTACAATTTCCACGATTTATCTAAGCTTGGATAACAGTTATTTGGGTCAACACAGGCCGCAATGGGGACATCTTCGTCTCGACCTAACAACTGCGGTGTAGGGTGAGCGAAATAGAAGTTGGTGTTGGATATGTTTTGGGATTCGCTGAGGCATACCCTCTGGCCTCCAGGACTCTCGATGGGACGGTGCCGATAGCATGACTGTGTAATTATTAGCAATCTCACTGTTAACTGTTGGAAAGCATGTGTTATTTTATGCAACGTCATTCTGCTGCTTTTTTGGTTGTTGCGGCATTACCGGCTCGTCTCAGGACAGTCACTTTTTAACAGTCACTTTCTGACTGTCCGCAGTTATCGGAACCAGCTGTGGCAGTGCAGCTGGCTGCTGACTGTACTAGTGCACTGCAAAATGTGCAGCGTAGACAACACCAATTGTTAGAATAGATAGATAACAATACAATACATGTAATGGAGTTCCTACTAGCCGTTGCTAGCAGTGCCTAGATCGGCACCTAGATTGGCGGGGGTGGTGGTGGTGTCGGTGGTGGAGGGGGCGCTTAGATTAGAGAGGAGGGACGACGGCGGCGGCAGCTCTAGAATGCGGGCGCGGGCCGAGATTGCAGGGTCTATATGGTAGTTAGTACAATGCTCATCAAAACGTGCAGTTGATTAATGCACTTAGCTAGTGATGATGATGGTGTGGTGGTAGCGACGACGAGGGTGGCAGCGGCGATGATGGTGACTGTCGATTGAATACAAATCAAGAGCAAGACAGTCACAAAAAAGAGGGTAAGCTAAGATTAATTATAAATTCTTCTAATTACTATTCTAGCTATTAGGGACGACAGTATCTCACATCAATTTTGCTATCTCACTCACAAATCACGTGCAATTAGTGTGGCTGAGGCTGGCGATAATTGCGGACAGTCAGAAAGTGACTGTCAAAAAGTGACTGTCCTGAGACGAGCCGCGGCATTGCAAACCACTTTGCTCCCTACCGACAGAGCTACCTCCCGACCCGAACATCCAGCCTCGCGGAACCCGTACGCGATAGCTATTCAGCATCATGATGCTTCCTTTTGCGGGTTATATCGGGTGTGGGGAGGAGTTGTGACCGTCAAGCTCATTGCAACCGGACCATAAATCACGCCACAGATCTAATGTCCTGCCCCAAACCTGTCTAGCACGGATGCTAGCCGGATTTCTTGTTCAGCTTTGCAGTCTTAAATTCAGTTCCATGGAACCCCTATGCCACTTTATCATTGCAACGGCGTACGACATTCATTTTTGTGTTCTTGAAATCAAAGCAAAAATTCATTGCCATAGCGCTCGCCTATCAGGATGGCCAGCAATCTTCCCATGAAGCACATTGACCGGGCGGAGTTATACACTAATCTGGAAGCCCGGATCCAATATCTCCATAGTTTCCTTGACTTTAGCAATAGTGGGTGGCACCCCGCACTTTATTTCACCAGAGGAATGAATGCTGCAAGAGCCGAAGCGTTGACTTCATTCCACAGGAGATATCGAGGCGCTAGTCACCGGCGCCAAATACATCAAGGCTCTGATACCAGCCGTAGTTAATATTGTGTACAAGAAACTGTTGCAGTACGACATCACGGCTCGCGCATTCCAGACTCGAAGTACAAGCTTCGAGGGTCCTTTAGATGAGGCTCTCGACGAGAACAGTCCGCAGATTCTTCACCGGAAGATGTTCCTACGCGCCTACCTGAACAAGATCTGCTCCGATCCCAGCACAATGGAATTCTGGGAGTATCTGGATAAAGTCGGGTAAGCTCCACGGTCACCCTTTTCTCCACGGTGCTTACAGAACCCCGCAGCATGATGCACGTCGGCCTCGGACGTACTCACCCCTTGCATGTTGAGTACATCCACCTGGGGGTTTGCCTGTCCTTTATCCAGGACATCCTAACGGAAGCCATCCTGTCGCACCCGCGGCTCCACCTCTCTCGCAAGATAGCGCTCGTCAGGGCGCTAGGGAAGGTCATCTGGATCCAGAACGACCTCTTTGCTAAGTGGCACGTCCGCGATGGTGCGGAATTCGTTAAAGATGACGAGGTCGTCATCGAGGAGGAGGGATTTCTGCATGGCAAGAAGATCCTGAGCGAGGACGATGGGGAGGATGGAGACGTGCCTAGCACCCCCTCTAAAACAGGTATCTGTCCGTTCAGTGAAATGGCAAAAGGGGTGGAGGCGCTGAAGGTGGCGGAAGATGGCTCGGAGCAGAATGCTTGAAGGGTGAGAGCTGATTTGGGTGCTCCTGTCCGGGCATCTGATTCTGGCTGTAAGAATAGGGGGATAGAGAAGTAATCGCTAGCTATATACAGATATTGTTTAAAATATACTTCTGGCAGCCCATTGCACTTCAATTAGGCAGTATGACTGCAAATGCTTCAAGTGCGCTATTCTACAAAGTTGAATAACAGAGACTCTGAATCTAACAGGGAATAAAACTGTTTACTAATTGTACAGGCTTTATCTCCTGTGCATTCCCTTCTTTTACGTAAATGCTCTAGCTAGTGAGATTTCCATCAATGCTTGTAACTCTGAGAAATTCCCTAATATTTCGCAAGCCTTGCAAATCTCCGGCGGCAGTCTCTTTATACTCTTCATCTACCCAACCTTTGGTCCAGCTACCTTCGAAATCGACCACTCAGGCATTCCCTGACTCGTCAATTAAAACATTATGTGCCTTTGCATCCCCCCATATGGCATCGTTCTCATGCAAGAGATGCACAGCCTCCTGGATCTGATGGTTCCATTTCTGTCTTTCAGAGACACGAATTTGTTCGACATTCTTTTTCTGCAGTTGTTCGCATCCCGGAATGTATTCTTCAAGAAATCCAACCACACTGTCCTGTAAGACCACAATGCCAATCAGTTTGGGCAATCTCAATGTATGATGTGTCGTCCTGAGCTTCGAGATTCGGTGCAGCATCCGTATTTCGCGCTCAAGCTGAGACTCTGCTCCAGAGAAAGCTGTTTTGAAGCAGTAAATGTTGCCGTGGTGAATGTAAATTAAAGTTTAGTAAATGAGGGTAGTAAATTGATGTGTTAACACTACTCATCAGGCTCTGCTACTGAAGCATATCTGTCTATATAGGACAGATGCTTAGTTGCAAGGATAATTAGTGCTAAAGTGTTTGCTGAAGTCGTATGTTTCCCAGTTACTGCGTGCCTCTTTAATATCGCAGACCGGAATAAGCACCACACCGGGAGCCGTTACGCCTAGCTCCTGAATGGCGTTCAAACTGTCATCCGATAAGATAGGGCCCGCGAATTTGGCGCCGTTCTTGTTGCCATTTGCCTCAAAGGTGCTAAGTGCCCTGTTATGAAAAACATGTTAACAGTGTGTCCTGCGTGTTATCTGTTTTAGAAGTGAAAGCTAAGACAGTGACTTACCCGTGGACGAAATCCTCTTTCGTTAAGCCTCCCCACGCTTCGCCGTTCAGGTCCGTGAGTCCAGGTGGCAAGCTGAACGGGTTTGGGTAGCAGTCCCACTGTCCAGAGTGTCCTCCAGTATTTAGAAGGTTGCAAGTTCGTGGGGCGCCTTTAGCACCGAGCAAATAGTACAGATTGTCTTTATGGCACACCCATGATTTCTGGGCGTCTTCATGCGTGAGGTCAGAAGTGTCCAGGGGATTGATGGTACTGCATGGAACCTTGGCATCGATGACGGCTACGCCGAGCTTCGGTGTAAGCGACCACGCAACTGGGATCAAAATGGCGTGTAAGGCCCTGCTCATCATGCGCTGAATGACGACGTCGTCAATTGGTTCGTATGCATTCTGCAGAAGCTTTCCGTCCTTGATTATATTGGTTAGGGTGTTGATAGAGCTGTCGGAGCCGTTGAAAAGCTGCTTTTGAAGCCCGGCTGTGCTCTCATACCACATCTTGCTCATGAAGGCAAGCTTTTCCGTTAGATCGCTGGTGATGTCTAGGGCTGATGATCTTCTGCAAGTTAACAGGTATTGCTGGCATATAGGTACGCAGACTTACGGTAACTTGTCCTTCACAATAGTGATTGTGTTTGATACGACGCCGTTTGCCGTGTCTTTGGCTGTCCCAAGTTCGTTTCCGTTCTTTACGAAGTAAGGCAGCTTCTTAAAGGCTAGCGGACATTTGTTATTACAAGTCTACAAAGGTCGTACAATAGCGACTCACCCATATTCCACATCGGTGATGCGAAAAGGGCATACGAAAGGCCGACAATATCGAGAGCTATCTTTAACGCCTGATTGTCGTTCGGAATCGGCGCAAACGTCGACTGAATGCCGCCCATTGTGTCGGAGAGGCTGGATTGGATTCGAACAATTGCATCATAAAGGTTCCAAAGTATCTTTTTGCGTACATATGTTAGTAACTGCCAGTGCCTGTAGAGAGCAGTCCTGACTTACATTGTTTAGGGCGATCATCGAGTTGAGTACTAGGTATCCCGCTGGGTGATTTGTACTATGACACTGGGTATAAGACGAACAGCCATTGTGGTCGACCGTGAGGTTGCACGCCATGCCCTCGGGGCCATGGAAGAAGTTGCTGATAGTCTGCGGGAAGCTAAGGCCTCCGCGACCAGGCGCCGCTTTCCAGTAGGCCACGGCATCCTGCCACGCAGCATCGCAAGCAACACCGTACCAGCGTTTCTTAGGGTCCAGAGCGGCGTCGACTATCACGGGATTCGTGCACTCCTGCGTGCGCCAATCAACACCAGATGTGCTCTTACTGACGAAAAGCAACGTATCGCAGTACAACGTATCGCAGTAGGGCGAGTTTGCAGGGCATTTGTCGCCTGGGAGGAACGTCTGAAGATCTACTGCCCAGTCGGTGATGCCGCCGAAGTTGAGGCCTTTGTAGTATTTGGTACGGTCGGCCTTGTTGGCCGCATCCATGAAAGAGACCCATTGAACGTCGTTGTACACTAATATGTTCGACCTACTAGCCTTGTCGTACCACTTCTTAACGCCAGAGTTCCGCGCGATGATGTCCTGTATCTCCGCGTCCGCAATGTACCCTGCCTCGCCAGTACAGGCCCCAGGGGTGGCGCCGGAATTGGGGCCGACAAACGTGCAAGAAACGCCATCACAGCCCTTCGTCGTCATCTTAAAAGATCTCCCGTAACTTGAGACGCCGACGACGACCTTTGCTGCCGGTACGCCCGCCTTCGTAACCCTGGAGAGTGCATTGATTGTCTCTGTCATATTGATATGACTACGCAAACAATTTCCGGACGGACATCCGGGATTTGACCATTTGGACCCATAATCCCACTGCCCATGCAAGTCGTACGTCATGTAGACGATATAGTCAACTACGGCTGCGATATCTTTGATTGGAAAGCCTCTGAGGTACCAGTATGAGGCTGGTGCGGCGACAGATAGTGATTTGCCATTCGGCATTCCACTGCGTACCATTTTCAGAAAAGCCAGGTAGTTCTTACCCTCGTTAAGACCACCCGCTGCAATACCCGGGATATCTGGGGCGCCTGGGTATTCCCAGTCAAAGTCAAGGCCATCTAGATTATACTTCTTGAGAAAGCTGATGACGTTGTTGGCGAAAGTTTGAGCGTTGGCCGATGTCACGCTTTGCCGGAAGATAGGATAAGTATCCTGATCTGTGGAAAAGGACCAGCCACCAAACGAGAGGATGCGCTTGACCCCAGACATCTTGGTAAATTTATCGAACTGGGTCTGGACCTTGCTGATGTCTACCTTGAAGTCCGTCGTGATAGTCGCAAATGCGAAGTGGATGTGGGTATACTTCTTAGTATTGATCTCATCAACATCCATTGTAAGACATTTGCGATTTCTATTCCAGGCTTCGAAGTACGCAAGATTGATGAAAGACGATGGCGGTGATGCGTTATTTACAATCCCAGTGCCGCAGTTAGAGACGCATCCGTTAGTTCCAGGGGCGGCTGTTCCTGGGGCGCCAGTGCTCGACTTTGTTACGGTACAGAAGTCGTCAGTGGTACCGCACTAGCCCCAGATATTGCAGCATGCATTTAAAGGGCATGGATTGAGATCAGCCAGCTTTTGTCCGCTGGCGGGCTTTTGGGAGCCCGGCTTTTGTGGCCCGCAGGCAGCATTAGACACCGACGCTGGCATCGGAGAGTTACCCGTGCTAAGACACATAATTATGCCCGCCTGCAGGTTAGCATAGCCGCCCCAGCCCCACGTATTCTTGTTGAAAGTCTCAAGCTTCTCTGGCGTGAGGCCGTACGACGCGGCAATCTTATAACAATAATCTTCTGCTTTGACAGTGTAGACTGCGCAGGTTCCATCAGAGGTAGGTTTCGGAGTTAAATCGGGCAGGGTGCCGGATGAGCAACAGACGTGCTGGCCGGGCTGGAGGGTAGAACAGAGGGTCGAGGCAGAGTTATACTTCGTGAAGTCTGCGCCAGAGATGCCGCATTTGGTAGCAAGAGAGGCACAGGAGTCACCCGCGGCCACCTGAATAGTCTTGCATGTTGCGCGGGTGTGTAGCGCGCGGACCTGGCGAGTGTGCGCCACTTCGGTCGGCAGGGAGATATTGCTCGCAGGCACAGGGAGTGGCGCAGTTAGCCAGATACTGTTGGCTAGAGACTTCGCCCCTTCGTATTCCGTGACGCAATTGGCATCGCTCCAGGTCCGGACGGCATTCTGAACAGAAGGCAGATTGGAGCTTCTGTCGGCAACGATACCAAAGGCGTAGTCCGAATCATGGTGGGAGCCGCATAGCTGTACCAAAGTCTTTCCAGAAATGCCCTGATTTTGAACATGGTCGATAAACTCTTGAACCGCAGTCATCGCCGCGCCGCGGTTCTCGATCTTAGACCCGACATACGCACCAACGGCTGCACTGCCTGAGTAGCCAAAGGCTACCGTAGTGTCACAATTGGCACCGTCACTGAGATGACTCTGTAGCTGTTGGACGGCGGCGATGACGTCCTCCTTGGCGATGATGGAGGCAGAGTCGTTCGAACCGCCCCACCAAGCCAACTGCAAGTCGGCCTGGACCTGCGTAGCTTTTCCACAATCCGATAAATGCGAGTCCGCAAGCCTGCTGACAGCAGCTGGGGCAGTGTCAGCAACACAGGAACGGATAGTTGCGTGTGTGTTGGGGTCGTCCAGAGCATTGTATACCGCGAAGTCGACCAGCATCGTCTGGTTACACCAGGCGAGGCGGTCCACTTCGTGATAGGTCGTCCAGTTGTCTGGGCGGCTTCCGACGACGCAGGGCGCTGGGCAGTCGTCGAAATCAGGGTAGAATGGCTTCCCATGGCCGATAGCATCGCCAGCGGCAACAGCGAGCCCTATCGACAGCAGGGTGATGGCGACCGCCTTGGTTCACCAAGTTGGGGGCATGTTCGACGGCCGCGATGCGAAAGCAGACCAAAAAGATGGGGGAATGTACAGAACGATCGAATGTAGAGAAGGACTGAATGCAGTGAAGAACGAAGCTCAGAATCTGGTCTCACTCGGGGCATCCCTCCTTTTTAAATCTTCGAAATCAGACAGACAATGAAGGCTTGCTTGCTCCTGCCTGGATAGATGACGGACCGGAAGTTGAACTTGATGCTGCTATTCTGCTATTCCTTAATGAACCTTGACGAACGGCCCCCAATCCTCCCCCATCATGTCGTTGCCGGCGGGCAGACAGCCGGGTATCCAAGTCTGCCGTGCCATTATCTGTCTTGGTGAAGCTATCCGCATCGACCTGTAGAACTTCCTCATGGGGAAACGTGACTCGAACCTTTCGGGTTTCAGTGAAGAATGGGTAAAGTGCAACGTTGATGGGACCTATGTGCCCAGGCGCATCTCTCTTGAGCTTGGATCTGATGTCACTTTTTAGTGTTTCTCCTGTATGGGTAGTGCTGAGATGCTATGGAACAGGGAGCGAGCGTATAGACAACCAATAACTTGCGGTATTTCGGACACGCTGGTTCAGATGGCAGAGTAGAGTAGCCATGGCATATCTCGCTGCGTTACTGGAGATTCTCGTTCAAGTGTTGATCATGATTATGACTATGATTAGGATGATGTTGATGTTGAAGACCGAAGGATGATGAAGCAAAGAAAAGGGCCCATAATGCGTCCTTATCCTTGTGCTTGTCCTTGCCCTTGTGCCTGTCCTTGTCGCTGTCCCTCTGAAGTGGAGCCGCATCGTCCCTATCCGCAAGACACGTGCCAGATGCGGGAGGGGAAGATTGGGAAGATTACGTGAGATTCAGGGAATTGATACTACTGCATACGCCGTACTCTACATTAGGTATGTATGCCCTTGCGTTTCGTTCCTTTTCTCTCCTTTTCCGGGTTTACAGCTCGGTCAGCTTCCCTTTATGGACTTTACTGCGGCTTCCGGACCGACGTACCGCCTCAATGCACTACACAAACATCCGCCTTCCGACAATGCTCTAACCCTGCCGATGATATGATTGGAGCGGTCCAGAGCGGCTATCTCGATGGATTTTTGAGATGAGATGCATCAGTCGATGAAGTCGGGCGAGGTCGATTTAAGGATTCGGTTCCTGGCAACTTACCATGCTTGCGGTAAGCTGCCAAGACGGCCGTTGTCTCTGCGCAACAGAAATAGCAGAGCGCAGTGATGAGTATATTAAAGAATATATTAGGTAATTACGTAAGTTGGGTAACAGGATATCTAAATGAGAATTAAGCGTCAGAATTCACTATACCTACCTACCCACAATGCATCTTTACCTTCCCATCTTGTGTCTTGCTTTCGGTGCTTTTGCGGAGAACGGAGCTCATGTTGTCCACAAAGGTCTTACGTCTGATACAGGTTGCTGGAAAGAACGCTCAAGGGCCAGTCAAGATGCAGTTTGGCCTATGGAAATTGCCTTGGTTGAGACGAATTTGGATGCGACTGCCAACGATCTCCTTAGCAGTTCCGATGCTGCATCTCCGAGCTGTTGAATAGAAGATTGGTGCCTGTAGGTACCCAGGGATTCTCACATGTTAAGAATCCACGAGAATCATTGGATTCATGCATGGAACCATCCATGCATGGAACACCGGCCTTTGAGCCGTTGTTTAAGGCCCTCTGTATTGTGAGAAGCCTGCTCTAGATATCTAAGTGAGAGATAGGATCTCATCTGGAAATGTCAACAATGTGCTTGGTGCCTTTGCTAAGTTTTGTTGTGGAGCTCTGGATCCAGAGATTGACTAGATCTTTCCAGACACGATGTATGCAGGAGGATACAATGCCTCGGATTGTGGAAAATACTCGCCTCCAAAAGTAATTTCCATATCGGATGCATGCATCGTTTCCCGCTGCGTATGTTCAGTGATAGTGTCTGGAGTTTCTCAAAGGTTGTCTCCATGGCGTCACAGTCATTGTATCCTCCGGTCACAAGGATCTCGACGCTTGCACCATTGCCGCTGAGATTGGGGAGAATAGTGGTGAGCCGTGCCCGAGATCACAAAGGTGAGTTGCGGATTGAGAGTGGGTCAGCTCTTAGAGAGCATCGTACGAGTATTTTGATGAGTTAGAGAGTGAGAATGTGAGGGGAATAACAGGCACGCATGAAAATAGATCGAGAACCATTATGAAATCCGATAAGTTTGATATGAAAATTTGTTCCGAGATAATAGATTGATGTTATAAAAGCCTTGCGTAGAAAATGGTTCTTATAACTTACAGGAAAACTTGCCCCTTTTCGGTAACTTCCAGCCAATGTCGATTCTCTGCATGATGCTGCCATTCAACGGCGTCTTTCTTTATATATTCTCATTCTTGAGCTTTGCGAATTCTAAAATCAGCGCCTGTTATTCTGATCTTGATCTTGTCCATTTCAAATTCCATTCCACCAGCTCGTCTTCTCAACCACAAAGTCCGCCTTCAAAAACCGTCCTTCGATCAACTGACTATTATCACTCACAAACACCTTATATTTCCCCTTCTCCGCAATCCATGTGTCGCGTGCCTCATCCCAGAAACTAACTGCATACTTAGTCTGCAGCTTCACCTCCACCTTCCTTGTCTCGCCAGGCTCAAGGAATACTTTCTTGAAACCCTTCAGCTCTTTCACCGGACGACGAATTGATGGCGATTTTTGCGCAATGTAGACTTGCACAACTTCAGCACCGGCAACGGATCCCGAATTCCTGACACCCACTTCAACGACAATTTCTTCGCCGCCTGCATACTCGACGTTCAAGTTCGCGAAGGAGAAAGTGGTATACGACAGCCCATGCCCAAAGGCAAACGCAACGTCCTTCTTCGTAGCCTCATACCATCTGTATCCAATATACACATCCTCGCCATATAATGTCCTTCCTCTCTCTGACCTATAATTTAGATACGCAGGATTGTCCTCGAGCCTGACTGGCCAACTTAGGGGTAGCTTGGCAGAGGGATTCGTCTCTCCAAAGAGCACGGAGGCAATGGCATTACCTGTTTCGTTACCGCCGTACCAGGCCTGGATAAGTGCAGGAAGCGAGGCGAGGAAGGGTGTTAAGGTGACTGGTGTGCCGGATTGCATGACTAGGACTGTGGCGGGATTTGCGGTGCATACGGCTGAGATGAGACGGGGCATGTGGCCTGGAAGATCCATGTTATCGCGGTCATAGCCTTCGGATTCCCAATCGGACTATAAATATCAGTAATGATGTTGGATATTTGGATGGGAAAGGATAACTCACGTTGAGTCCTGCACAGATTATAACCTGGTCAACCTCTTTAGCCAACTCTGCAGCCCGCCTGATCTCTTGCTCTGCATCAATCACCCACGTCCCACCAATCCTCAAGGCGCCTCCACCACTCGCAATCACCGCATCACTGATCAACTTACTGGCCGGCGCGCTCGCAAACTCGCATCTCACTGTGTACTCCTTCCCCTTCTTCATCTTCGCAATGCCCTTCTCCTCAAGCGTAGCACTGCCAAAGAATATTGTGCCCTGTCTCTGCGCAGTCTCATTATCCACAACGAGTTCATCATCAACATATAGTCTCGCCGTCCCAAAAACACACACCCCGAACTCAAAATCCCCATCTTGGTCGGCAACCAAAGTGCCGATGAAAGTGCCGTACCAGAGATCAGAGGTGATGGACGGGCAATGGTAATCGACGAAGAACTCGTTGGAGCGCGTTATGGTCATTTCATTGACTGCCTTTCGGTCCTGAACCAACGGCGGATCATTATAAGCTCGGAAGGTCATACCCACATTGCCGTTCTCAGCGATGAGCTGCGTACCAAGGAGGGGAAGCTCCTTGTGTGCATAGCATCCTACGGTGTATTTGACTTCCGTACCGGGCTCGAGGAAGGCGGTGATACCGTCGTAGGGAGTAATGGCATAGTAGGGTGGAAGGGAAGCTGAGCCACCGCCGCAGTAAGTGGCTATCTTGGCGTTTGGACCGACGATGAGTGTCTATGTTGTATGGTTATGAGTGTTTATTATGATTGGGGAAGATTTCACATACCGATTTGTTTTTCTTCAATGGCAAGACATTGTTTTCATTCTTCATCAAGACGATGGAGTCTGCGGAGATCTTCTTCAGCAAGGCTGCCGTTTCGGGTGTATCACTTGCCGTTTCTTCCGCATTTTCTTTGATTCCGGAGGCGGCACATCGATTAACCAGCTTTAAGACAGCTCGTGCTCGTTGCTCAATAGTATACTCAGAAACTTTGTTGGATGCAAGAGCTCCCTGGAGTAACGGTCCTCGCTGTCGACTCGGACCTGGCATCTCGAGATCAAGACCAGCATTTACAGCCTCCGATGTGGAGTATGTGCCAAACCTGCAAATGGTTAATGAAATCTAACATAAGTAGGGGAGAACTTACCAATCGCTCATAATCAACCCATCCCAACCCCATTCTTTCCTCAAAATGTCCCTAATAATCTTCGGATCCTCACTCGCATGTATTCCATTGATCTTGTTATACGCCGTCATAAATGCCCCAGGACTACAATCCCTTACCACAATCTGAAACGGCAACAGGTAAATCTCTCTCATCGCCCTGTCGGTAATAATCACATCCACCGCATTCCTCTCATGCTCCTGGTCATTACACACGAAATGCTTGGCCGTGGCCACCACCCCGGTCTCCTGAATTCCGGCAATCAGACTCGCCGCCCCCATTCCCGCAAGGACCGGGTCCTCAGAAAAACTCTCAAATCCCCGACCTCCGAGGGGTGAGCGTTGCATGTTGATCGTTGGACCGAGAATCACATGTGCACCCTTGGCCTTGGCTTCTTCGCCCATGAGAACGCCGGCACAGTGGAGGAGAGTCGTGTCCCAGGTTGCCCCTAAACCCGTGCCACAGGGGAAGCAGGCGGCAGGAATGCCGTTGAAGAAACGCGTGCCGCGGATGCCATTGGGGCCGTCGGAGACGCGGATGGACGGAATGGCATATTCGGGGATTGCTTTGGTGCTCCAGAAGTCGATTCCTATAGATGATGAGATGGAAGTGCTGTTAAAGAGCAGAGTAGAGTACCTGAGAGGAGAGAGATCTTCTGGGGGTTCGTGAGCTTGGACAGAACATCCTCTACGTCTATGGAAGCCATGATGTCTTGATTGTGCAGAATAGACGTCCTACCTCCCGCGTAGATATTTGGCAAGGTAGGACAGAGAGAGGATGAGACGAAGGAGATATACTTATCCATATATGTCGCAACGGCATAGTCAGCTTGTCTCCATCCACCCTACCGTACAGTACAATACAATACAGTATATGAATGGCAGAATGCAGTAATTGCGGAGGCAGGAGACAAACAGACAACAACAGGCTAATGAAATGATAACGCACGGTACTACTCTTAGTGGGGTAGCTTCTACGTCGTTGCCGGGAAATCTTCGGGCCCCGGCGTAATGCCGGCAGATGCATTTCAGGGCAGAATGCAGCAGGACGGAGTATAAACAATATAAAGACGCATAAATGGGGCGTAGGTGTATTTTAATCTCCCGAGGCTTGATGCATGACGCCAATAGAGGATTCCGATATCTTGATTCGGGGCATGCGGGGGAGAAAGAACGGGAGATCGTCGAGTGTCAAACATGCCTAACGGGATTTCGGACAGATATCTCCGCGAAGTGAATTGCTCGTGATCAACACCTGTCATGGTTGGTACTTGAACTATATCTTGGCCTCTCCTCATAGGCAGAAAGTGTCAAAAGTAGAGCAGCACAGTAGAATAGATGAAGTAAAAGTAATTGATTAATTAACTATGCTATGGACCATCCTTCTCTTGATATAGGTGGTCGTGACAAAGGCTTAAAGAGCCGATGGAACTATGCATGGAATCATCCATGCATGACGTGAAGATTCTCCAAAGTGAG
>Ga0209512_1001692_pt1 | contig 26014 bp, 18 predicted proteins | sample frozenSSSSmetaG_FD_184142 | JGI IMG/M metagenome (GOLD analysis project Ga0209512, IMG submission 184142) | Glacier valley bacterial and archeal communities from Borup Fiord, Nunavut, Canada, to study Microbial Dark Matter (Phase II) -... | ecosystem: Environmental > Aquatic > Freshwater > Ice >...
GGCAGCCGGCCGCGTCGACCTCAAGCGCCTGGCCGTGCTGCGCACGGGTTCGAACTTCGATCGTCCTCATCCGGGGCAGAGCGCGCACGCATCGCTCATGGCCTCCACCACCGGTGCCACTGGTGGCTTCGTGCCGGCCACGAACAACCTCTACCGTGCCGGTGCGCCGCTCGTGAACGACATCGTCGAGCGCTGGCCGGAATGGCGCGAAGGCGTGCCGCCTCCATGACGGTTGCTTGACAACCGCGCGATGGCACGATCATTGCGCAGGTCGCCGCCATCACCACTCGAAGGCGACTTTCCATGTTCCAACAACGATTTCGCGCACGGCCTGCCGCGGCGCTCGGCCTGCAGCACGCAGCGCTCGGCGCCGCCATCGCGGCACTCGCGTCGACGGCTTCCCTGGCTCACGCGCAGGTACAGGTTGCGCCGCCGGCCGCGGCAGCCTCGGGGCCGACCGCACTCGCGCCCATCGTCGTCACGGCCGAGCGCCGCACCGAGAACATCAAGGACGTGCCGAGCGCGGTCTCCACGCTCTCGGGCGAGGCGCTCGACGTTATCAACTCGTCGGGCGAAGACATCCGCGCCATCTCGGGCCGTGTGCCCAGCCTGAACATCGAGTCGTCGTTCGGGCGCGCCTTCCCGCGCTTCTACATCCGCGGCTACGGCAACACCGATTTCCGTCTCAACGCGGCGCAGCCAGTGCTGCTGATCTACGACGACGTGGTGCAGGAGAACCCGATCCTGAAAGGCTTTCCGGCCTTCGACCTCGAGCAGATCGAAGTGCTGGCCGGCCCGCAGGGCACGCTGTTCGGCCGCAACACGCCGGCCGGCGTGGTCAAGTTCGACTCGGTCGCGCCCTCGAAGCGCCAGGAGGGCTACCTCAACCTCAGCTACGCGCGCTTCAACACGACCAGCGCGGAAGGCGCCTTCAACCTGCCCATCGGCGGCGACTGGGCCGCCCGCATCTCGGCGCAGACGCAGCACCGTGACGCCTGGGTCACCAACATCGCGCCTTCGCAGCAGACGCACGACCTCGAGGGCTACAACGACACGGCCATTCGTGCTCAGGCCCTGTACCAGCCGTCGCGCGATTTCAGCGCTCTGTTCAACCTGCACGGCCGCGACCTGAAGGGCAGTGCACGGCTTTTCCGCGCCAACATCATCAAGCCTGGCACCAACGACCTGGTCGACAACTTCGACCCGGCAAGCGTGAGCATCGACGGCAAGAACGAGCAGAAGCTGCAGACGCTCGGCGGCAGTGCGCGCCTCAGCTGGAACCTTGGTGCGGCGACGCTGCATTCCATCACCGGCTACGAGACCGTGCACTCGTTCAGCCGCGGCGACGTCGACGGCGGCTACGGCGCCTCGTTCGCGCCACCGTTCGGCCCGGGCTTCATCCCTTTTCCCTCGGAAACAGCCGACGGCATTCGCGACCACGGCCAGTTCACGCAAGAGCTGCGCGTCGAGTCGGCACTCGCCGGCCCGCTGAAGTGGCAAGGCGGCCTCTACTACTTCCACGAGAAGTACGAGATCGACGCCACCGGCTACAACTCGCTCGCGGGCGGCACGCAGACCAGCTACTACCAGACCACGCAGAAGAACAACTCGTACGCCGCCTTCGGCTCGGTCAACTACGAGGTCACGCCGCTATTCAAGCTGCGCGCCGGCCTGCGCTACACGCGCGACAACAAAGACCTCGCCACGCTCGACGCGCCGGGCATCGTCGCGAGCAACGGCTTGGCGAGGAGCACGCAGGACTCGAAGGTGAGCTGGGACCTCTCGGGCACGTACGCGATCACGCCCGATGCCAACCTTTACGCGCGTGCCGCCACCGGCTACCGCGGCTCGAGCATCCAGCCCGCTTCGGGCTTCGGCGCGCTCACCTCGGCCGGACCGGAGACCAACCTATCGTTCGAGATTGGCGCCAAGGCCGACCTGCTCGACAAGCGCGCGCGAACCTCCGTCAGCCTGTTCCAGTACCGGGTGAAGGACCAGCAACTCACGGCGGTGGGCGGATCGAGCAACACGACCATCCTGCTCAACGCGCAGAAGTCGATCGGTCGTGGCATCGAGGCCACGTTCGACATCCGGCCGACCGACCAGCTCCTGGTGATGCTCAGCGGCAGTTACAACTTCACGAAGATCCAAGACCCGAACCTCACCGTGGGCGTGTGCGGCTCGTGCGCCGTAACCAACCGCACTGCCACCGTCGGCACGCCGCCGAACACGCAGACGGTGGCATTCATCGACGGCAACCCGCTGCCGAACGCGCCGAAGTGGATCGGCAACGTCAACGTGCGCTACGGCATTCCGAACGGCAACGGCGGCGAGTACTTCGCCTTCACCGACTGGTCGTATCGCAGCAAGGTTGACTTCTTCCTCTACCGGTCGACGGAGTTCACCAGCCAGTCGATGCTGATCGGCGGCCTGCGGCTGGGCTACGGCTGGGCCAACGGCAAGTACGAGGCGGCAGCGTTCGCGCGCAACATCACCAACCAGGTCAAGGTCACCGGCGCGATCGACTTCAACAATCTCACCGGCTTCATCAACGATCCGCGCACCTATGGCGTGCAGTTCAAGGCGCTGTTCTGATCCTTCACCAGCGCGCCCTCACGACACGAGGGCGAGCGCGGCCTGAGCGAGCGGGATGCTGATCATGCCGAGCAACGTCGAGAGGGTGACGATGCCGGCGACGAAGCTGCCGTCGCCGCCCATGCGCACCGCCAGCACGTAGGCGCTCGAGGCCGTGGGCAAAGCGGCGAACAGCACCACGATGCTGGCCTGTGCCGGCGGCAAGGCGAATGCCGCTGCCAGGCCGATGCCCACGGCGGGCAGCACGGCGTGGCGGATCGCGAGCAGCGCGGTGGCCAGGCCCGGTGCCGACTTCAACCCGCCGAAGGTCAACCCGGCGCCGACGGCAAGCAGCCCGAGCGGCAACGCGGCCACGCCGATGCGCTGCAGCGTGGTCGTCACCGCGTCGGGGAAATGCACGCCGGCCACGTTCGCGATCAGCCCCGCCACGGTGCCGATGATGAGCGGGTTCTTCGCAATCTCGCGCACGTACGAGTGGCCGCCGTGGCGCGCCAGCGGCCATACCGCGGCCACGTTGCAGAGCGGCACGCTGAGCGCGATGAGCAGCGCCATCCACGCCAGGCCCTGCGCGCCGAACAGCCGCTCCGCGAGCGCGAGCGCGATGTACGAGTTGAAGCGGAAGGCGGTCTGCGCCCCCGAAGCATGCAGCCGCGCGTCGACACCGGGCCAGCGGCCGATCGCCAGTGCCAGCACGATGCCGACCGTGATCGTGCCCAGGCCGGCGGCGGCCAGGCTGGCGGCTTCGCCGGCATGCAAAGGGCTCTTCACGATCGAGTTGAAGAGCAGCACCGGGAACAGCAGGAAATAGACGAGCCGTTCGGTGGCTTGCCACAGCGGACGGTCGAGCGAGGTGTAGCGGCACAGACCCCAGCCGACGAAGATCAGCAGGAAGTCGGGCAACAGGAGCAGGGGATCGGCCACCGCTTCGAGTGTGCCAGCCGGCGGTCTTCAGAATGGCCTCGAAGGCGGCCTCTACACTCGCGCCTTCGTCACGAAGACGATGGAGACAAGACTCATGTCGAACCGCCGGACTCTCATCGCCGCATGCGTCGGCAGCGCACTGCTCGCTGCCTTCGGCACAGCGTGGGCGCAGTCGTCCTACCCCACCAAACCGGTGCGGCTGGTGGTGCCGTTCGCACCCGGCGGCACCACCGACATCGTGGCCCGCGTGGTCTCGGAGAAGATCGGCATCGCACTCGGCCAGACGATGATCGTCGAGAACAAGGCCGGTGGTGGCGGCTCGGTGGGCGCCACCGAGATCGCGCGCTCCGCACCCGACGGCTACTCGCTCGGCATGGCCACGGTCTCGACCACGGCAGCGAACCCGGCGATCAATCCGAAGCTCTCGTACAACCCGATTACCGACTTCACGCCCATCATCAACGTGGCAGCCACGCCGAACGTGATTGCGGTGCACCCGAGCTTTCCGGCGCGCGACTACAAGAGCTTCGTCGCCGAGCTGAAGAAGAACCCGGGCAAGTACTCGTACTCGAGCTCGGGCACCGGCGGCATCGGCCATCTGCAGATGGAACTGTTCAAGAACCTCTCGGGCACCTTCGTCACGCACATCCCGTATCGCGGCGCAGGCCCGGCGCTCAACGACACGGTGGCCGGCCAGGTGCCGATGATCTTCGACAACCTGCCGTCGGCACTGCCCTTCATCAAGGACGGTCGGCTGATCGCGATCGTCGTCGCCGCGCCGCAGCGGCTGGCGCAGTTGCCGAACGTGCCGACCTTCAAGGAAGTGGGCCTCGAGCCGGTCAACCGGCCGGCGTACTACGGCATTTACGGACCCAAGGGCCTGTCGAAGGAAATCGTCGACAAGGTGCACGCGGCCGTGAAGAAAACGCTCGACGACCCGGCGGTGAAGAAGCGCATCGAAGACACCGGCTCCATCGTCGTCGGCAACACGCCCGAGCAGTTCGCGGCGCAGATCGTGGCCGAGTTCGAGGTCTACAAGAAGGTCGTCGCGGCGCAGAAGCTGACGCTGGAGTAAGCGCCGTGGCTGCAGCGCGCGCCGAGGCGATCGACGCCTTCGTCGACGCGCTGTGGATCGAGGAGGGCCTCGCGAAGAACACGCTCGAGGCCTATCGACGCGACCTCGCGGCGCTGGCCGCGTGGCGTGCCGAGAGCCGCAAGGGCGGCCTCTTCGAGACCACCGAAACCGACCTGCGCGAGTACGCCCAGGCGCGCCACGCGGGCAGCGCTGCGGCCAGCGCAAACCGGCGCCTCACGGTGTTCCGGCGCTTCTTTCGCTGGGCCTTGCGCGAGCGTCTCTTGGAGTCCGACCCGACGCTGCGGCTCGACGCTGCACGGCAGCCGATGCGCGTGCCGAAGACGCTGAGCGAGGCGCAGGTCGAAGCGCTGCTCGGTTCGCCCGACACCGCGTTGCCGCTCGGCCTGCGCGACCGCGCGATGCTCGAGCTTCTGTACGCGAGCGGCTTGCGCGTGAGCGAGCTGGTCGGGTTGAAGACGGTCAACGTGAGCTTCGTCGAAGCCGCGCTGCGGGTGACGGGCAAGGGCGCGAAGGAGCGGCTGGTGCCGTTCGGCGAAGAGGCGCTCATCTGGCTGCAGCGCTACCTCGCCGAAGCGAGGCCGGTCATCCTGGCCGCCAGGAGCAGCGACGCCTTGTTCGTCACCGGCCGGGGCGGGCCCATGACGCGGCAGATGTTCTGGAAGCTGATCAAGGCGCATGCGCTGCGCGCCGGCATCGTGTCGCCGCTTTCGCCGCACACGTTGCGCCATGCCTTCGCCACGCATCTGCTGAATCACGGCGCTGACCTGCGTGCGGTGCAGATGCTGCTCGGCCATGCCGACATCTCGACCACCACGATCTACACCCACGTCGCGCGCGAACGCCTGAAGGCGCTGCACGCGAGCCATCACCCGCGCGGGTAGACGGCCTGCGCGGCGCGCTGCGTCAGAACTGCCAGTACCCGCCGACCGAATACACCAGCGGCCGGAAGTCGATGGTGGTCGTGAGCACGGTGCTCCCGGTGGCGACGAGCTTGCTTTTCACGTCGAGCCGGGCGACGCTGGCGAAGAGGCCCCAGTCGCGGTTGACGGCGTAGTTGGCACCGAGCTGCAGCGCCAGGCCGTACGAGTCGCCGAGCTTCGCTTCGCTGGCCAGCTTCGACTTCACGCTGGTGAAGCGCGTGTAGTTGAGGCCGGCACCGATGTAGGGCCGAAACGCGTCGCCCGGCGAGAACAGGTGCCAGTTGACGAAGGCCGTGGGCGCGATGTTCTTGGCCGAGAGCACGTCGTCGCCCAGGAAGGCCACGCTGCCGGTGGCCTTGGCCTTGATCGTCGGCGGGATACCGAAGGCGAACTCGAGGCCGATGTTGGGCGTGACCATGCGCTCGTAGGTGAGGAGCAGCGTGGTCGCGTTGCCCACGTCGGCATCGGCACCCGCCGGCACGCCGATGCCGTGCACGCCGTCGGTGCGCGAGTGCGGGTCGTAGCGGGCAATGCCGATCTTCAGCACGTTCTCGCTGTAGGCGGATTGCATCTGGGCGCAAGCAAGCGGCGTAGCGGCAAGTGCGGCCAGAGCCAGGGCAAAGCGAGCAGTTGGGTTCGGGACGATTCTGGTCATGGTGGTGCTCCGCGTCAGATCCAGCCGAAGGCCTGCAGCTGCGCCAGGAAGGTGCTGCTGATGATGCGATGCCCGCCGCTGGTGGGATGGACGCTGTCGGCGAACTGCCAGGTGTTCACGTCGGCGCCGGTGCGCAGGCCGTTGTACGGAGCGCCCGGCGTGGCGTTGCAAAACAGCGAGGAGCCGTCGGTCACGGCGCCGCGCGTGATGGCGTTGATCTTGGCGGCGTCGCAGGCCGGCACGGTGTTGTTGACGATGCCGAAGCGTGCCGGGTTGGCATAGCCGTCCTTGAAGATGGCGTAGGTGTCGATGATCTGCACCGGCTGGTTGGTGAGACCGTCGCGCAGCCACAGGTTGAAGGTCTGCGAGAGCTGCGAGAGCACCGGCTTCACGTTGGCCGGCAAGGAGTTGCCGAACGGCGTGTCGCCGATGTCGCTGAGCGCCATCACGGCCACGTACTTGCCGCCCTTGGCGAGGATCTGCGACTTGACGAGATCGACCTCCTGCTGGGCCGCGATCTTCATCGCCGCCTGCGACGCGGTCTGCGCGGCGAAGAGCTGCTGGTTGGCCTGGTCGGCGGTGATGGTGCCGGCAGCGGCGCTGGCCTGGATCTGCGCTGCAGCGGTGGTGAACGCGCCGAACTGCGTGAACACGTCGTTGCTGCCGGCGTACACGAAGACCAGGTCGCTCGCCTTGAAGGTCGTGAAGCGCGCCAGGTGGTTGGCGATCTGCGTCACCACCGGCACCGTGAGCGCGCCGCTGGCACGGCCGATGCCGTTCGGGTCGGTCACTCGCGAACCGCCCTGGCCGTAGGCGGTGCAGCTCGCGGCCAGTGCCGGCACCGCCGCGGCCGGGCAGGCCACCGAGGTCGTGCCGAAGCCGACCTGCGCCGGCGTGACGACGAGGCCGAGCGAGGCGGCCACGTTTTCGACCCACACCTTGCCGAGCGGTGTGGCCGTGGGCGTGCCGTTGCTCGTGTCGTTGGTGGTGAACTTTCCGCCGAAGTAGGGCGGCTGGCCGTTGCCGGCGAGCGAGGTGGCCGGCGAATAGCTGCCGACGTCGCTCAGGCTGTCGCCGAAAGAAACCACGGCGGTGAACGTGCCCTTGGTGGTGGGCGCGCCCGCGGGCGAGCCGGTGCCCGGCTCGGCCGGATCCCCGCCGCCACAGGCCGCGAGGTACACAAGGGAAAGGGCGACAGCGCCCCAGGATCGAAATGCGCGCATGGCGGCCTCTTCAAAGGAAAAAATAGTACGGTCGTTCGTTTCGCCGCCGCGGAATATAGGCGCGGGCTGCGCGTGAACATCGCCGTGCAAACCCTCGCGTGCGGTTGCCCGGATCGGCTGCCCATCCGATTGAGGATGCCGCTCGTTGCGGCCCGGCGTGCAATACATGCCCGTTCCTCGTCGCATGGAGTTCGTCATGTCGCCTCTCGCACCCTTGCAACAGCTTGCCCTCGTCTCCGAAACGTCGAAGCTGGCCTTCGGCGAATTGGCCCGTGTGAGCGCAGCGCTGCAGAAGCAGGGCAGCCGCGACCTTGGCCCGATCTGGGGCCTGCGCGCCACCTGCGACGCGTTCGCGAAGCTCGAAGACGTGCCGGTCGACTACTGGCCCATCATCGTGCGCGACGACATCGGCGTGAGCGGCGCTGCCGGCGTGCACGAAGACGACAGCGGCCATCCGTTCGCGCTGGTGCAGTTCGACGGTGGCTGGTCTCTGACCGCGAGCCACGAGATGTGCGAGATGCTGTGCGATCCGATGGGCAACACCGTGCGCGCCGGCCAGTCGCCGAAGAAGGGGCAGCAGCGCGTCGAGTTCCTGGTCGAGGTGTGCGACCCGTCGGAGGCGGCCGAATTCGGCTATGCCGTCAATGGCGTCTCCGTCTCCGATTTCTACACGCCGCACTACTTCGACCCGGCCGAGGTCGCGGGCGTGCGCTACAGCTTCACCGGCGCGATCAAGAAGCCGCGCCAAGTGCTCAAGGGCGGCTACCTGAGCTGGCACGACCCGGTCACCGACCACTGGTTCCAGCAAGTCTTCTTCGGCAAGAACTCGGCCTTTCGCGACCTCGGCAAGATCACCCAAGCGGCCAAGAGCATCCGTCGCCAGATCTACGACGTGACGCAGGAATCGTTCAAGCCGAGAAAGCCGAGTGTCAAGATGGCCATGCTCGCCAGCGGGAGCCTCGGCCGTGCCACCGAGGCCGGCGCGCCGCGCGCTGCACGGCTGCACACGCAGATCGACGAGCTCCTCGGCAAAGCCTGACGGCATCGACAATCGAACGATGGCCACCGATGACGGCGCGGCAGCACGCAAGGCACGGGCCGATGCCCTGCGTCGGCGCATCGACAAGCTGAACGACGCGGGCCCGGCAGCGGGTCGGGCGCCAGCACCCGCCGGCCGCGTATCTCCGGCGCCGGCTGTCCCCGAATCGCCCGCCGAGTTCGTGCATCGGCGAATGCGCGAGCTCGGTGACGAGCCACCGGCGCCTGTCGGCCGAAGCGGCCGCGCGGCGAAGAAGAAAAGGCCGGGATAGCCGCAGCCGCACCAAGCCGGCGTTGCCGACGCTCAGGCCGCCACGACCGGGATCCGCGCGATGCGCGCCTTCCACTCCGCCGGCCCGGTCTCGTGCACCGATGTGCCGTTCGCATCGACCGCCACGGTGACGGGCATGTCTTTCACCGTGAACTCGTAGATCGCCTCCATGCCGAGATCGGCGAAGCCGAGCACCTTCGCCTCCTTGATCGCCTTCGAGACGAGGTAGGCCGCGCCGCCCACGGCCATCAGGTAGGCGCTCTTGTGCTTGCGAATCGCCTCGATGGCGACCGGGCCGCGCTCGGCCTTGCCCACCATCGCGATGAGGCCGGTCTCGGCCAGCATCATCTCGGTGAACTTGTCCATGCGCGTGGCGGTGGTCGGGCCGGCCGGGCCCATGACCTCGTCTCGCACCGGATCGACCGGGCCGACGTAGTAGATGACGCGGTCGGCGAAATCGACCGGCAGCTTTTCGCCCCGCGCCAGCATGTCTTGAATGCGCTTGTGCGCGGCGTCGCGGCCGGTGAGCATCCGGCCACTGAGCAGCAGGGTGTCGCCCGGATGCCACGACGCGACCTCGGCTTTCGTGAGCGCGTCGAGGTCGACCTTCTTCGAGCGGTTGTAGTCGGGCGCCCACTGCACGTCGGGCCACAGGTCGAGGCTCGGCGGCTCGAGGTAGGCCGGGCCGGAACCGTCGAGCACGAAGTGGGCGTGGCGCGTGGCGGCGCAGTTGGGGATCATCGCCACCGGCTTCGAAGCCGCGTGCGTCGGTGCCATCGCGATCTTCACATCGAGCACGGTCGAGAGGCCGCCGAGGCCCTGCGCGCCGATGCCGAGCGCGTTGATCTTGTCGTAGAGCTCGATGCGCAGTGCCTCGGTCTTGGTCTCGGGGCCGCGCGCCTTCAGCTCGAGCATGTCGATGTCTTCCATCAGGCTCTGCTTGGCCAGCAGCATCGCGTGCTCGGCAGTGCCGCCGATGCCGATGCCGAGCATGCCCGGCGGGCACCAGCCGGCACCCATCGTGGGCACGGTCTTGAGCACCCAGTCGACCAGGCTGTCGCTCGGATTCATCATCACGAACTTGCTCTTGTTCTCGCTCCCGCCGCCCTTGGCGGCGACGGTCACTTCGACCGTGTGGCCGGGCACGACGGTCATGTGCACGACGGCCGGCGTGTTGTCTTTGGTGTTCTTGCGGTCGAAGTGCGGGTCGGCCACGATCGATGCGCGCAGCGTGTTGTCGGGGTCGAGGTAGCCCTTCCTCACGCCGTCGTTCACCGCGTCTTCCACGCCGGCCGGAAAGCCCTCCCAGCGCACGTCCATGCCGATCTTCAGGAACACGTTGACGATGCCGGTGTCCTGGCAGATGGGCCGGCGGCCTTCGGCGCACATCTTCGAGTTGGTGAGAATCTGCGCGATCGCGTCCTTGGCCGCCGGGCCTTCCTCGAGCTCGTATGCACGGGCCAGATGCCGGATGTAGTCGGCCGGGTGGTAGTAGCTGATGTATTGCAGCGCAGCGGCGATGCTCGCGGTGAAATCGGCGTAGCGGATCGAGTTGCTCATCGGCGCGATGGTAGCGGCGGCGAATCGCGATCCATCCCTAAAACCTGAGCACGCCGACACCCGGCGGCGGCAGTGGCGACCGGCTCCTGCAGCACGTCGGTGCCGCGCTAGTACCTTGCGCTGAAAGCCGGTCGCGACCGGGCCGGTCGGTGGCGTCCCACTGACCGGTTCGGTCAGCCGGAGGTCTGCGGGCCGAGCGCGTGCTCGATGGCCGTTGCCAGAAGCGACAGTCGGAGGCTGAAAGCCGCGGCGAGCGCGATCGACGCGGACGCGTCCGCTGCCCGTCCGCCGCTCGAGTCCTGCAGCGCCCTCGCCTCGGCCGCAAGGGTGATCGCGCCGACGCCGCTGCACGCGCTGCCCACGCTGTGCAGCTCACGCCGGATCGCATCGGCCGAGGCCGCGCCGGCCGGCAGACCGCTACCGTACAGGCGCGCGAACACACGCAGCGCCTGCACATAGGGTTCGACGTGGCCGGCGAAGAAGCCGAGCCCACGAGTCGTGTCGAGGTCTTTCACGCTCTGCAGCCTTGCGATGGGTGAGGCGCCAGTCGCTGCCGGCGCGTGCAGCGCAGTCGCATCGGCGAGGCCGGTGCCAGGACCATGACCGGCGAGCACTCTCAGGCGCTCGTCGAGCCAGCGCCCGATCGTGTTGTAGAGGTGCGCCGGGTCGACCGGCTTGACGATGTGATCGTTCATGCCGGCCTCGAGCACCGCCGCGCGGTCCTCGGCGAAGGCGTTGGCCGTCATCGCGACGATGGGCACCGCCGCACGGCGCTTGTCGGCGCGGATGGCGCGGCTGGCGACCAGGCCGTCCATGCGCGGCATCTGCACGTCCATCAGGATGAGGTCGTACTCGGCCTCGGCCGAGCGTTCCACGGCCTGCGCTCCGTCGTCGGCCAGATCGACCTCGAGACCTGCCGCATGCAGCAGCGCGATCGCCACCTCCTGATTCACCACGTTGTCTTCGGCAACCAGGATGCGCGCGCCGGCATGGCGCCGCCGCAGCATCTGCTCGGCCTGGCGTGGCAGAAGCTTCACGCGTGCTGTATCCGCCGGCTGCGTGGCGGTCGGGGCCTGATCCGTGGCGCCCTCGACCCGAACCGTGATCCAGAACGTGCTGCCCGAGTCGAGCCGGCTCTCGGCCCCTGCCTCGCCGCCCATCAGGCGGGCGAGGTGGCGTGTGAGCGCCAGGCCGAGGCCGGTGCCGCCGAAGCGGCGCGTAGTCGACGAGTCGGCCTGCTCGAAGGCAGCGAAGAGCAGTGGCAGTCGCTCGGCATCGATGCCGATGCCGCTGTCGCGCACCTCGAAGCGCAGCATCGTCGCTCCGCCGCGCGGCTCGGAAAACGCTGTGGCGGAGAGTTCGATGCCGCCACGCTGCGTGAACTTGACCGCGTTGCCGAGCAGGTTCACCAGCGCCTGCGAGATGCGCGTCGGATCGCCCGTCGCACGCATTCCCGGCACCTCGTTGCGCAGCACCAGTTTGAGCTGCTTGGCGGTCGCCTGTTCGGCAACGAGGTTGATGCAGCGCGAGAGCACCGCGTCGAGATCGAACGGCGTGGCCTCGACCTCGACCTTGCCGGCCTCGATCTTGGAGAGATCCAGAATGTCGTTGACGATGCCGAGCAGGTGGCTGGCGGCATCGGCCACACGATGGAGACGCTGGTCAGTGCGCTCGTCGTGGTCGTCGCGCCGCATCAGATGCGTCAGGCCGATGATGGCGTTCATCGGCGTGCGGATCTCGTGGCTCATGTTGGCCAGGAAGACCGACTTCGCCCGCGCCGCTGCTTCGGCCGTGTCGCGCGCGACGACGAGCTGTTCGTTGAGGAGCTGCAGCGCGGCGTGGTCGCGCTGCTGCTGTGTCTCGTCGAGCGCCATCGCGAGAACGCCGTGGATCTCGTCGTCGTGCCGGTCGGGAATGATGTGAACGCGAAAGCGCCCGACGGCGCCCGCGGCGCTGATGCCCTCGTGCAGAAAGTCGAAGGTCTCCCCGGCAAGAGCACGCCGCAGGTTGTTCTCGCGTTCCGCGAGCTTCAAGTCGTTGGCGAACAGTTCCGTCTGGCTTTTGCCCAGCAGGTTCTCGGCCGGCAGCCCGTATTGCTCGCTGAAGGCTCGATTCACGAATCGGCAGCGGTGCTGGCGATCCCAGTACGAGATGCGCACCGGCAGGTGGTCGGCGATGCCGCGGGTGAAGCGCTCGGCGTCGGCGATGGCGGCATTGGCGACCTGCAGGCTGTGTTCGCTTCGCCGCATGTCGGAGATGTCGGTCGAGATGGCGACGTAGCCGCGCACCACGCCGTCGCGACGGTCGGGCCAGCGCGTGATGCGAAAGTAACGCACGCGTCCGTCGAAGCTCGCCAGTTTGTGCTGGCTTTCGACGATTTCGCCAGCGAGCACCCGTGCGATGTTGTCGACGGGCGGCGCCAGCTGGGCGGCCGCGAAGGTGTCGAACAGCGGCTTGCCGACGGCGGCTTCGCGCGTGGTGCCGAACCACTCGAGCCACGCCGCGTTGGCGAACAGCAGCATCTTCTCGGCGCTCACATAAGCGATGTGCTCCGGCACGTTGTCGGTCACGCGCTGGGTGAACGACTGCGCCTCCTGCGCCGCCTCGACCGCCTGCGTCGCTTCAGCGGTGCGCTCCTGCACCAGCGCCTCGAGTTCGTCGTGGCGCTCGGCGAGCCGCCGCCGGGCACGCTTGCTGTCGGTGATGTCGCGTGCCACACCCAGCACGGCCGGGCGGCCGCCGTAGGTCGTGCGCGTGGCGACGAGCTCGATCTCGACCCGGGTACGCCCGTCGGCATGCAGCAGCTGCGTCTCGTATTTGCGAACGGGCTCCGACCCCGAGCCGATGCGCAACAGATAGCGCTCGGTCAGCGGGCCGTGGTTCTCGACCGGCAGGACACGATCGAACGACTGGCCGACGAAGGCCGGGTGCTCGTAGCCGAGCATGGCGGCCAGCGCCGCGTTCGCGTGCACGAAGCGGAAGTCCTGTGCCACGAACACGCCGTCGCCGAGTGCGCCCATCAGTTGCTGGTTGATCGTCTCCTGCGACTGGAGCGCCGCCAAGACGCGATGTGCCTCGGTCGCATCGGTGAAGGAAACGACGACGCCGCTCAGCTCGCCGCCGTCGAACAGCGGCTCGGCGTTCACCCGCAGCCAGCGTTGCCTGTGGTGCTGCACCTCTACGCCGATGACCAGATCGCGGACCGCCAGCCCCGCCACCACGACGCGCGCGACCGGCCGCTCGCTGTCGGGGATCGGCCGACCAGTCGCGTCGAGAGGCTGCCAGTCGCCGAGCGAGCTTTGCAGCAAAGACTCGACGGAGCGCCCGAGCAGGCGCGCGGCCGCTGCATTGGCGTAGCGCGGCGTGCGGTCGATGGCAAACAGCATCACGCCTTCGTTGAGCGCGTCGAAGGCGTTGCGAAGAAAGGCGGGCTCGAGCGGAGTGGGCATGGATCGGGGCACGGCAGATCTTGGGAAAACGCCTGCGTGAAGTGTCGCCGGGGCGGCACGCGCGTGCCTCGCCGCGAAGGGAGCCTCGCAGAAATTTCTGGCACTGCAACACGCTTGTCGCTGCGCGGTCGGCTACGCTGGCTGCCGACGAACGCAACGTGAAATCCATGCTCTCTCGCGTCAGAAGCTTCATCGAGCTCGAATCTGCCGGCGGCATCGTGCTGGCATGCGCCGCGCTGGCGGCTCTCGTGATGGCCAACTCGCCTATCGGCGAAGCCTACGGCCGGCTGATCGCGATGCAGGGCGAGGTGCGCATCGCCGACCCGTGGCTGGTGCTGGCCAAGCCGTTGGTGGTGTGGGTCAACGACCTGTGGATGGCGGTGTTCTTCTTCCTCGTGGGCCTCGAGATCAAGCGCGAGGTGATGACCGGCGCGCTGGCCTCGGTGCGGCAGGCGGCCTTGCCGATCGCCGCCGCGCTCGGCGGAATGATCGTTCCGGCAGCGATCTACGCCGGCATCAACCACGGCGACGCGATGGCACTGCGCGGCTGGGCGATTCCGATGGCCACCGACATCGCCTTCGCGCTCGGCGTCGTGGTGCTGCTCGGCTCGCGGGTTCCGGCTTCGCTGAAGGTGTTCCTGACGGCCGTGGCGATCATCGACGACCTCGGCGCCATCGTCGTCATCGCGCTCTTCTACACCGACGATCTCTCGCTGCCCATGCTGCTCGCGGCCGCCGCCGGCATCGCGGTGCTGTTCGCCCTGAACCGTGCCCGCGTCGCCAGCATCGGCCCCTACGCCATCGTCGGCCTGGTGGTGTGGGTGTGCGTGCTGAAGTCGGGCGTGCACGCCACGCTCGCCGGCGTGGCGACAGCGCTGGCGGTACCGCTGCGCAGCCCCGACGGGGGCTCGCCGCTCGAGCGGGCCGAGCACGCGCTGCATCCGTGGGTGGCGTTTCTGGTGCTGCCGACCTTCGCGTTCGTCAACGCAGGGGTGGTGCTCGCCGGCGTGTCGCCGACCGCCCTGCTGCAGGGCGTGCCGCTCGGCATCGCGGCCGGGCTCGTGCTCGGCAAGTCGGCCGGCGTGTTCGGTGCATCGTGGCTGCTCCTGCTCGTCACACGGGGCCGGCTGCCCGAGGGTGCGAGCTGGCGCCAGTTCCTCGCCGTGGCCATGCTTTGCGGCATCGGGTTCACGATGAGCCTGTTCATCGGCGGGCTGGCCTTCGAGGGTGCGGGGGCTGCCTTCGAAACGCAGGTCAAGCTCGGCGTGATCGGCGGTTCGCTGATTTCGGCAGTCGCCGGGGTCGGCTTGCTGCTCGCGGGGGGCTCGAGCTCTAGACGCCCTCGTCGCGCGGATGCGAGCGATGGCCACCCGACTCGGACGCATTGAGCAGCTTGTCGGTGTAGGCGATGGCGATCGCCGAGAGCAGGAAGGCGATGTGGATCACCGTCTGCGCGATCAGCGATTTCTCGCTCATGTGCTCGGCGTTGATGAAGGTCTTCAGCAGGTGGATCGAGCTGATGCCGATGATGGCCGTGCCCAGCTTCACCTTGAGTACCGATGCGTTGACGTGCGAGAGCCATTCCGGCTCGTCGCGGTGGCCTTCCAGGCCCATGCGGCTCACGAAGGTTTCGTAGCCGCCGACGATGACCATGATGAGCAGGTTGGAGATCATCACCACGTCGATCAGGCCGAGCACGGCCAGCATGATCACCGTCTCGTTGAGCACCGGCGCGCCGGCGGCGCCCGCCAGGCCGGGCGGGAACTCGTAGCCGATGCTGGTGACCAGCGCGTTGAGCGCCGGCACGTTGCCCATCGCGGCCTGCACCAGGTGCAGAAGCTCCACCCAGAAGTGATAGACGTAGACGCACTGCGCCAGGATCAGCCCGAGGTAGAGCGGCAACTGCAGCCACCGGCTCATGAAGATGAATGCCGGCAGCGGGCGCAGCGGCGGGCGGGTTCCGGTCGGGGGGGCGGGAGTCTGGGCCATCGTGCTCAGAATTCTAGGTGCGGCACATGAGGTAAAACCGGCGGTACCGACCCAGGAGCAAGCCATGAGCAGTGATGCGCACCTCTACGAACCGCCCGAAGCCCTGAAGCAGGCCGCGCACGTCTCCGGCATGGCCGCGTACCAGGCCCTGTGCGACGAGGCGACGCGCGACTACGAGGGCTACTGGGCGCGCCAGGCGCGCGAGCTCATCAGCTGGCGCACGCCATTTCGCAAAGTGCTCAACGCCGACACGCCGCCGTTCTTCAAATGGTTCGAAGACGGCACGCTCAACGCTTCGTACAACTGCCTCGACCGCAACGTCGAGAACGGCCTCGGCGACAAACTCGCCATCGTCTTCGAGGCCGACGACGGCGCCGTCACCAAGATCACCTACGGCGACCTGCTCGCCCGCACCTGCCAGCTCGCCAATGCGCTGAAGGCGCGTGGCCTGATCAAGGGCGACCGCGTCGTGATCTACATGCCGATGTCGATCGAGGGCGTGGTCGCGATGTTGGCCTGTGCGCGCATCGGCGCCACGCACTCGGTGGTCTTCGGTGGCTTCTCGGCGCAGAGCTTGCGCGACCGCATCGCCGACACCGGCGCGGTGCTCGTCATCACTGCCGACGAGCAGCTGCGCGGCGGCAAGGCCCTGCCGCTCAAGGCCATCGTCGACGAAGCGCTGAGCGGCCCGGGCCACGCCGTTCGCGACGTCCTCGTCTATCGCCGCACCGGTGGCACGGTGGCCTTCGTCGCGCCCCGCGACAAGTGGCTGCACGAGGTGATGGCCAACGAGCCCTCGAGCTGCGAGCCGGAATGGGTGGGCGCGGAGCACCCGCTGTTCCTTCTCTACACCTCGGGCTCCACCGGCAAACCCAAGGGCGTGCAGCACTCGACCGGCGGCTACCTGCTGCACGCGGCACTGACGACGAAGTGGACCTTCGACCTCAAGCCCGACGACGTTTTCTGGTGCACCGCCGACATCGGCTGGGTCACCGGCCACACCTACATCACGTACGGCCCGCTGGCGCTCGGCGGTACCGAGGTGGTGTTCGAAGGCGTGCCGACATACCCCGACGCCGGCCGCTTCTGGCAGACCATCGCGAAGCACAAGGTCTCGATCTTCTACACCGCACCCACGGCGATTCGCGCACTCATCAAGACCGCCGAGGCCAACGAGAAAGTGCACCCGAAAAGCTTCGACCTCACCAGCCTGCGCATCCTCGGCTCGGTGGGCGAGCCGATCAATCCGGCCGCGTGGGAGTGGTATCACAAGAACGTGGGCGGTGGCCGTTGCCCGATCGTCGACACCTTCTGGCAGACCGAGACCGGCGGCCACGTGATCACGCCGCTGCCGGGTGCCACGCCGCTCGTGCCGGGCTCGTGCACGCTGCCGTTTCCGGGCATCGAAGCGGCGGTGGTCGACGAGCAGGGCCACGACGTGCCGAACGGCAAGGGCGGCATTCTCGTGATCAAGAAGCCATGGCCGAGCATGATCCGCACGATCTGGGGCGACCCGGAGCGCTACGTGCGGAGCTACTACCCGGAAGAGTTCGCCGGCAAGTACTACCTCGCCGGCGACGGTGCCATCCGCGACGAGAAGACCGGCTACTTCACCATCACCGGCCGCATCGACGACGTGCTCAACGTCAGCGGTCACCGCATGGGCACGATGGAGATCGAGTCGGCGCTCGTTTCCTGTACCGAACTCGTGGCCGAAGCTGCGGTCGTGGGCCGGCCCGACGAGACCACCGGCGAGGCGATCTGCGCCTTCGTCGTGCTCAAGCGCCCACGGCCGACCGGTGAGGAGGCGAAGAAGATCGCCACCCAATTGCGCAACTGGGTCGCCAAGGAAATCGGCCCGATCGCCAAGCCGAAGGACATCCGATTCGGCGACAACCTGCCCAAGACGCGCAGCGGCAAGATCATGCGGCGCCTGCTGCGCTCCGTCGCCAACGGTGAAGCCATCACGCAGGACACCTCGACGCTCGAGAACCCGGCGATCCTCGATCAGCTGGCCGAAAAGAACTGAGGCAGCGCGGGGCGCCGGGCCGCTTCAGCCGGCGTTCGACCGGCGCGCTGCGGCTTCCTCGGCCAGGCGCTTCTTTTCGCGCATCTGCTTGATCTGCTCTTCCTCGAAGCGCTTCCTCGATTCGTGCATCTGCACCAGCTTCTGGTGCGCGCGTTCTTCGAGATCGGCCGGCTGCGTCATCGGGTTGAGCGAGAGGCCGCCGAACTCCGAAGCCTTGGGCTCGCCGCGGCGGCTCTTGAGCTTGATGTTGAGGCGCAGCTCATTGCTGGAATCTGCGTTGCGCAGCGCTTCGTCGAAGCTGATCAGGCCTGCGTCGTACAGATCGAAAAGCGCCGCGTCGAAGGTGCACATGCCGAGCTCGCGCGAGCGCGACATGATGGTCTTGATCTCGTGGAAGTCGCCGGCAAAGATCTTCTCGGCGATGGTGGGCGTGTTGAGCAAAATCTCGATCGCTGCCGAGCGGCCCTTGCCGTCCTCGCGCCGAACCAGCCGCTGCGAAACGATGGCGCGCAGGTTGGCTGAGAGATCCATCAGCAGCTGGCCTTTCCTCTCCTCGGGGAAGAAGTTGATGATGCGCTCGATCGTCTGGCTGGCGCTGTTGGCGTGCAGCGTGCCGAGGCACAGGTGACCGGTCTCGGCGAAGGCGATCGCGTGCTCCATGGTCTCAGCGTCGCGGATCTCGCCGATCAGGATCACGTCGGGCGCCTGGCGCAGCGTGTTCTTCAGCGCGTGGCGCCAGCTCTTGGTGTCGATGCCGACCTCGCGGTGCGTCACCAGGCTCATCTGCGACGCATGCACGTACTCGATCGGGTCTTCGACCGTGATGATGTGGCCGGCCTGAGTGCGGTTGCGATGGTCGATCATCGCGGCCAGCGTGGTCGACTTGCCGGAGCCGGTGGCACCCACCACCAGCACGAGGCCACGCTTGGCGAGCACCACGTCCTTGAGCGACTCGGGCAGCTTGAGCTTCTCGAAAGTGGGAATCTCGGAGGCGATGGTCCGGATCACCATGCTCACGCAGCGCTGCTGCACGCACACGTTGACGCGAAAGCGCGAGACGCCAGGCAGCGCGATTGCGAAGTTGCACTCCATTTCTTCGGCGAACTCGGTCCGCTGCGCTTCGCTCATGAGCGCGTGGGCCAGCATGCGGGTCACGTCGGCGGTGAGCTTCTGCGCGGTGAGCGGCTTCATCGCGCCGTTGCTTTTCATGCTCGGCGCGAAGTCGGCTGCGATGAACAGGTCGGAGCCGCCTTGCTGGCTCATGGTCGCGAGCAACTTGTGCATGTAGTCGCGTGCTTGGTCTTCGGTCAGGGCAGGCATGGCTCTTTCACAAACGCAAGGGTGGATCGGTGTCGGTCGAGGTTGCCAGCCGGCGCGGGTTTCAGGGCGCTTCGCGATGCATCGAAGTGGCCTGCGCCGAGAAAAACGTTGCAGAATTCGCGCGGCCCTTCCCCGCCGGTATCCGGAGATCCCGCTCATGTCGTTCCTGCGCCGCTTCTTTCAGCCTTTCGCCGTTTTCGCGCTCTGTGCGTTCGCCACTGCAGCTCAGGCGGAAGACCGCTACACGGTCTCCGCCGATGGCCAGGAGGTACGCGACACGACGACGCAGCTCACGTGGCGCCGCTGCGCCGAAGGCCAGCGCTTCGACGGCAAGGCTTGCGCCGGCAAGCCGGCGCGCTTCAGTTATGCCGGAGCGAAGAAGGCAGCGGGCGCTGCTGCCCCGGGCTGGCGCATTCCGACGCGTGAAGAGTTGGTCGGCCTCGTCGACAGGAAAGTCAGGAAACCCAAGATCGACGCGCAGGCTTTTCCGAAGACGCCCAGCCTCTCGTTCTGGGCCAGCCGCCAAGGCAGCGACGACGATCTCGGCGCCTGGCTCGTGAGCTTCGCCAACGGCAAGGTCACAGGCAACGTCGGCCAGGCCAAGTTTCCGCTGCGCCTGGTCAAGTCGGGCACCTAACGGCGCGACCGCGGCCGCTGCGGTCAGTTGGCCGCCGTGCCGACCGGATCCGGTGTCGTGGCCGATCGCAGCTCGGCCGAGAGCCGCGTCACGTCGGACGAGAGCCTCCCGGCTACGAGTTCGATCACCTTGAAGCCGAACGCGGGGTTCTGGAAGTAGAGCTGCCTCATGGTGGCTTCGTCGATTGAGAGCACCGTGCTGTCTTCCGCGCAGCGCGCCGTGAGGCGGCGGCACCGGTCGGGCGCGAAGAAGGCGATCTCGCCGAAGATCTCGCCCGGCTTGATGTCGGTGCCGATCTCCACCAGCTCGATGCGGCCGTGCGCGAGCAGATACAACCGGTCGCCGAGATCGCCCTGGCGAAACAGCACCGTCCCGGCACGCAGCTTCTTGCTGCGCATGTAGGGCTTGAGCCAGACGCCCGACAGGTCGCCCTCGGAAGCCGCGGCGCGCACGCGTTTCGTGAGCCGGATCATCTCTGCCAGGCGGTATATGTTGATCGGCAGCAGCGTCGCATGCAGCAACAGCATCGGGTAGGAGGGATGCAGCGCGCCGTAGGCCACGAAGCCGACGCTGCTGAGGATGGCGAGCCAGCGCAGCGGGATCATCGTCTTCACGAACGAGCTCACCAGCACGAAGACGCCGGCGCAGATGACCGACAGCAAGGCCATCATTTCCGTGGGCGAGTTCACCGCCGCGTGGACGTAGCGGTCGCCTTCAACTAGCAATGCGGGAATCGACACGGAGTCGTCCTTTCGTCAGGTTCCGGTGGCTCGATTGGATCACTCGAAGCGCGGGAGGCAGCGTCGCGATCGGTTGATGCAACTGCGCCTGCGGCGTTCGGGTACAACTCCGGCACGCGCCGATACCCGGCGGTCTTAAACGAGCCTATTTCCACCATGCCGATCTGCACACGTCGCCGCAGCCACGCTCTTCACCGTGCGGGCATCGTCCTCACCAGTGCCTGCTTCTTCATGCCCGCACTGGCCGCCGACGAGTTCCTGATCGCCGGGTTCTCTTCGGCCACACCCGGGCAGCCGCCCGGCGCATGGAAGTTCTCGACCTTGCCCAACAAGAAGCCAACCGGCTTCAGCGTGGTCGAGCTCGATGGAGCACGCGTGCTGAAGGTCGAGGCCGACGACTCGTATGGCAACTTGTCTCACGCCATGCATGCTCAGGTTTCCGACAAGAGCATGCTGGTCTGGAAATGGCGCGTCGACAAGCTCGTCGACGATGCCGACCTGAAAACCCGCAGCGGCGACGACGCGCCCGCAAAGCTCTGCGTGTTCTTTGCCTTCGACGCCGGCAAGCTTTCACTGGGCGAGCGCGCCAAGCTCGCCCTGGCCCACAACTCGACGGGTCAGGATGTGCCGACCGAAACGCTCTGCTACGTGTGGGACAACAAGCTTGCCGAAGGCACCCACCTGGCCAACGCATTCACCAAGCGCATCCGGCTGCTCGTGCTTCAAAGCGGCTCGGCCAAGCTCGGCCAGTGGCAGTCGCAGCGCCGCAACCTGTCGGCCGACTACTTGCGCGCATTCGCCGACGAAACTGACGGCAAGGTGCCGGAGGTGGTGGGCGTGGCGGTGTCGGCCGACGCCGACAACACTCACGGCAAGGGCCTGGCGTACGTGGGCGACGTGACGCTCACGCCGTAGCGCGAGCGCCCGGCTCAGCCTGCCGCAGCGGCCTTGCGGCGGCGCGCCGCCCAGCCGATCGCACCAAAGCCGGCCATCAGCAGCGCCCATGTTTCCGGCTCGGGAACGGGAGCGGTGGCGACGATGAAGTCCTGGTTGCTCTCGTTGCCAAGCACGTCGATGCGATAGCTCGCGCTGTAGGCCGAAAGGCGCGTGAGGAAGCCGTTCAGCGTGTTGAAGGCCACCAGTCCGGCCGGGTCTTGCAGCGAGCCGATGAAGCTGCCGCCATTAAGGTCGTACGAGTTGCCCTGCTCGTAGATGATTTCCCAGATGCCGGCCTGCATCGCGGCCGACGTGGTGGCGTCGACGACGAAGCCTTGCGCGGCCGTGAACAGCCGGCTCAACGCATCGGTGCGCGCGGCGCCATAGTGGGCCAGACCCGTCTGCCGGTCGTACGTGTACGTGGTGTTGAAAGAGAAGGATTGCGTGAGCTCGCCGCACCAGGCCAGGAACGAGGTGGGGCTCGTTGCGTCGAGCGTGCTCAAGCCCAGCGTCGAGCCGCGTGAGGATGCCGCAGCGGCCGTGTCGGTGAACGTGCCGCTGAATTCGCCGGCGGCGCCAGAGTAGCTGGGGCCGCTGGTACCACCGCTCACGCTGACCACGCGCGGGTTGCTCGGGAAGGTGAAGTCGGTCATGTTGACCGTCACGGCGAATGCCGGCGTTGCGAGCGCAAGGGCGCCGAGGAGAGGGAGCTGACGGAAGCGCATGGGTTCTCCGCGAATCGTGGGTGCCGGAGTGGCCCGGAAATATAGGAGGGCGCGCCGCGTTCTCCCTAGCCCATTCGTACTGCACCCCCTGAACAAGGGGGGTTGTGCAAGACGGCCCGATGCCCTCGCGTGACACATGTGTCCGATCGGCGATCTTCCATGGTTGAATCTCGGGTTGCCTGGCGCGTGTACCGGCTGTGGCGCAAGGCCACCACCGCATCCCCCTTGGACAACTCACCCGGACCCATCGAGCAAGCCATCGCCGCGCTCGAAGCGCAGCGTCCACTCCTTGGCGACGCGGTCGTCGATCTCGCGATCGGCCCCCTGCGCGAAAAGCTCGCAGCTGATCTGGCACGCCAGCGCGCCGGTGAACAGCGGCTGAAGATGGCGACGGTACTGTTCGCCGACGTCGTCGGCTCGACGCGGCTCAGCCAGAGCCTCGACCCGGAAGACGTGCATGCCGTCTTCGACAGCACGCTGGTGCGGCTGACGGAGATCGTGCAGCAGCACCACGGCCGCATCTTGCAGTACGCCGGTGACGGTCTGCTCGCCGTGTTCGGTGCGGACCAGTCGCTGGAAGACGATGTCGAACGAGGCGTGCGTTCAGGGCTCGCGATGGTGGCCGAAGCACCGGCGTTGAGGCAGCGCTTCCTGGCCGAATTTGGCTTCGCCGACTTCGACCTGCGTGTCGGCATCCACACCGGTCAGGTGTTGCTGGGCGGTGGGGTCGACGGCGTCGGCAGCATCCGCGGCACGACGGTCAACATCGCGGCGCGCATGGAGCAGAGTGCGCCGGCAGGAGGCTTGCGCATCACGCACGACACCTATCGGCACGTGCGCGGCGTGTTCGAGGTGGCGCGCCAGGCACCGATCCTGGTCAAGGGCATCGCCGAGGCGGTGCGCAGCTACCTCGTGCTCAGCGTGCGGCCACGTGCCTTTCGCGTACCGAACCGCGGCCTCGAGGGCATCGAGACGCGCATGGTCGGGCGTGATGCCGAGCTGGCGCGGCTGGTCGAGAGCTACGAGACCGTGGCCGAGGAGGGCACGCTGGCGATGGCCACCATCGTTGGCGAGGCGGGGCTCGGCAAGAGCCGCCTGCTCTCCGAGTTCGCGCAGTGGCTGGCGCTGCGGCCTTTGGCGCCGCGCATCTTCCAGGGGCGGCCGCGGCCGTACGGCAACAACCTGCCGTACGGCCTGCTGCGCGACATCCTCGCGTGGCAATTCGACATCCTCGACGGCGACCCTCAGGCCACCGCACAAGACAAGCTCGCGCGCGGGTTGGGCGCGGTGCTCGGCGAGCGCGCCGACGAGCACGTGGCGCTCATCGGTCAGCTCATCGGGCTCGACTACCACGCTGATCCGCACATCGCCGGCATCGCCGGTGAAGCGCGGCAGCTGCGAGACCGCGCTTTTTATTCCTTGACGCAGTACTTCTGCGCCGTGCAGCGCGCTGCCGGCGCACCGATCGTGTTCCTGCTCGACGACCTTCACTGGGCCGACGAAGGTTCGCTCGACCTCGTGAATCATCTCGCCACCTCGTTGCGCGAGTTGCCGATGGTGGGCATCTGCCTGACTCGGCCGGTGCTGTTCGAGCGGCGGCCGCTGTGGGGCCGCGGCCAGAGCGACCACCAGCGAATCGACCTTCTGCCGCTCTCCAAGCGCGGTAGCCGCGAGCTCGTGGAGGCCCTGCTTAACCGGCTCGAGAGCGTGCCCGCTGCGCTGCGCGATCTGCTCACCAGCAGTGCCGAAGGCAACCCGTACTTCGTCGAGGAGCTCGTCGGAATGCTGATCGACGACGGCGTCATCGACGCCGTCTCCGAGCCCTGGCGCGTCGTGGCCGACAAGCTGCTCGACGTGCACGTGCCCTCGACGCTGGCCGGCGTGCTGCAGGCGCGCATCGACGGCTTGCCTTCGGCCGAGAAGACGGCGCTGCAGCAGGCCAGCGTCGTCGGCCACGTGTTCTGGGACGAGGCGCTCCAGCGCATCGGCACGTCGCAGCCCGACGCGCTCGAGAGCCTGATGCGACGCGAGCTCACGTTCGGCCGCGAGACCACCGCTTTCGAGGGCGCGCGCGAATACGTGTTCAAGCATCACGTGCTGCACCAGGTCGCCTACGACAGCGTGCTCAAGGCCAGCAAGCGCGAGCACCATCGTCAGACGGCCGACTGGCTGGTCGTGCGCAGCGGCGATCGGGCCAGCGAGTACTTCGGCCTCATCGCCGATCACTACGAGCGCGCCGGCGATGCCGCCAATGCCGTCGTCTACCTCGGCAAGGCCGCCGAAGATGCAGCGCGCGGCTACGTGCACGCGGCTGCTCTCGACTACGTCAACCGCGCGCTCTCGCTCGTGCCGGCCGGCGATGCCGAAGCGCGCTTCGAGCTGTTGCTGACGCGGCGCAAGGTCTACGCCAATACGGGCCGCAGGGCCGAACAGGAAGCCGACGTCACGGCGCTCGAGCAACTCGCCGAGCAACTCGGCGACAACGTGCGCCGCGCGCGCGCCGGCAGCCTGCGCGCCGCCCACGCGCTGCTGATGGCCGACTATCCCGGCGCCTCGGCGGCGGCGGAGCGCGCCGTCGGCTGGGCCGAGGCTGCGAACGCACGCGGCGCCGCGCTGCTGGCGCACATCAACTGGGCCCGGGCGCTGCAGTTCCAGGGCGACTTCGTGCGTGCGCAGGAGCGCACCGAGCGTTCGCTGGCGCTGGCACGCGAAGTCGGCGACCGGCGCATCGAGGCGAGCAGCCTCGGGCAGCTCGGCATCCTCGCCTTCTCGCTCGGCCGCTACGGCGTCGATCGCGGCTACTTCAAGGAGGCGCTCGCGCTCGCACGCTCCATCGGCGACCGCGCGCTCGAGAGCGGCATGATCAACAACCTCGGCGACGCGGAACGCCGGCTCGGCAACTACGCCGCGGCCTTCGAGCTGTTCCAGAGCGGGCGGCGCGTGAGCCGCGAGATCGGCCAGCGCATGGCCGAGGGCTACCTGCTCTGCAACATGGCCTACGTGGCCTTCCTGCGAGGCGACGCGGCCGAGGCCGTTACGCTTTCTCATGAAGCCCACGAGCACGCGCTGGCGCTGAAAGACCGCGACCTCGAGGCCGTGGTGCTGTGTACGCGCGCGCACGCACAGGCCGGTCTCGGTCAGGCCGACGACGCAGCCGAGGGCTATGCGCGATCGGCCGCGATCTACCGCGAACTGGGTCGCCCGACGATGCCGCCAGAGCCGCTCGCCGGCTTGGCGCGGCTCGCGCTCGGGCGCGGCGCGCTCGATGCGGCGCGCGGCCACATCGACGAGATCGTGGCCCATCTCGACGGCGGCGGCAGCGTCGACGGCACCGAGGATCCCCTCTGGATCTTCCTCACCTGCCACCACGTGCTGGCCGCGGCCGAGCACGAGCGCAGCGCCGAGTTCCTGCGGCATGCGCACGGCGTGCTCATGGAGCGGGCGGCGGCACTCGCCGATACCGAGCGCGAAAGCTTCCTCGGCCAGGTGCCGTCACATCGCGCGATCGTGACCGCGTGGTCGGCAGCCGGCATCGCCCCAGCGGGCGTGTGAGCCCCGCCGCGATGCGTCAGAACACGTAGCGCGCGCCGAGCGCGTACGAGAGACCGCGTGTCTGGTTGCGGACGCGGTCGTCGCTGCCCAGCAGATAGAAGTCGAGCCCGGTCTCGTAGTTCCACACGTAGCCAAGGCTGGTCGTGGTGTGGCGGCGCTCGACGGCCGGCCCGCGCGACGTGGCGTAGGCCATCTGCGCAAGCACGCTGCCGGGTCCGAGCGGCACGGTGACGCCGGCGCTCGAAAGATGCGTGCGGCTGTCGAGACCGCGATCGTTCAGGTGCGTGTACTGGCCGAACAGCTTGGCCCAACCGAAGTTGTAGCCCGCGCCGAGCTGCACTGTGGTCTCGTCGGTCGG
>Ga0209512_1001693_pt1 | contig 26012 bp, 23 predicted proteins | sample frozenSSSSmetaG_FD_184142 | JGI IMG/M metagenome (GOLD analysis project Ga0209512, IMG submission 184142) | Glacier valley bacterial and archeal communities from Borup Fiord, Nunavut, Canada, to study Microbial Dark Matter (Phase II) -... | ecosystem: Environmental > Aquatic > Freshwater > Ice >...
ACCGTGTCCGTTTGCGAGAACTGAGCAAAGATGCCTATGGTCGAACCGTGGCTGAGATCTATCCCGCTCGCAACGGCGATATGGTTCAGTTGACTTTGCTTAAAGAGGGGTTGGCGGTTCCTTACTTCTTGCCCAAAACATCATTAGGGACTTCGCTGCAATCGATCGGTGACTCTGCCAAGCAGCGACGACTGGGATTTTGGTCGGACAATCGGTTTCAGTTGCCCAGCCAATTCCGCAATTAAAGGTGTAGTCTAAGTCGATGTAAAAGCAGCCTCCATCGGGATAGCTGCTTTTTCTTAGAGATTGAATTCCGCTAGATGTTCCTTCAACTCCCTCTGGATATCAACCCCACCAAACACACGAGTGGCTACGACCTCAGCAAGGCGGGTCGTAGGGGGATAGCACGGCGAATGGAGCAAAGCGGAATTTGCCAATTGTCTTAGCCTCCCACAGGTGGTATTATTGGACTCATGAAACAAGTCCTGACAATCGTTGTAAAGCTTCAACCGACTCCTGAGCAAGTGTCCAAAATGGACGCGACCCTCAGCGCGTTTGCGAATGCCTGCAACTATGTCAACGACCACACAGAACCCAAAATCACTAACAAGATTGCACTGCAAGCCCTGACCTACCAGACCATCAAAGCCGAGTTTGGCTTGGTGGCAAACATGGCGGTTAGGGCTTGCGCTCGTGTCGGCACAAATCGCAAAACGGCAAAGCTCAAAGGCAAACCCGTTAAAAAGTTTGCACCGACCAGCATGGACTGTGACAAAGACCTGTTCACCTTCAGGGAGAAGGATTGGGAAGTCAGCATCGCCACCGTCCAGGGCAGAGAGAAAGTGAAGCTGAATGCTGGCAACTACCAGAGAGGCAAGCTCAAAGGCTGCAAGCCGACCAGCGCTCAGCTGTGCAAGCACCGTGATGGCAAGTTCTACCTGCACATTCAACTCAAGGATGAAGCGCCAGAGCCAATTCAATCCAGTAATGTGATTGGCGTTGACTTTGGACGCAGAGATATTGCCGTGACATCTGAAGGAGAAAAGTGGGACGGTCAGGACATCCAACAAGTTCGAGATAGATTTTCCAAGGTCAGAGCATCGCTGCAACACAAAGCCTCGAAAGGCACAAGGTCTACTCGCCGCAGGGCAAGACAGATTTTGCAACGGCTGTCGGGCAGAGAGCGTCGCTATCAACAATGGTTGAATCATCGAATCAGCAAAGCGATCGTGCAGCAAGCCAAAGCACTTGAGGCTGTGATTGCCGTGGAGGATTTGACGGGCATTCGGGAACGCACCAACGAACTGCCGCGCACCAAGACGGAGCGCAGACGGTCTAATAGCTGGGCGTTCTATCAGTTGCGCCTGTTCATTGCCTACAAAGCCATTCAAGCAGGGGTGGAGATGGTTGCGGTCAATCCGGCTTATACCAGTCAAACCTGTCACAACTGCCTGCACATTCACCCAGTCAAAGGCAAGTCTTATCGCAGTGGCAAGAACTTTAAATGCGGTCATTGCGAGTGGTCTGGTGACGCTGATTTTAATGCGTCACGCATGATCAAGATTTTGGGGCTGACTGTAAACCAGCCTAGAGGTTCGGAGCTTGCCTGTTCTTTGAGCAGTCACGCTTCAGGGCTACTGAAAGCTCCCCGTTCAGCGTAAGCGACAGGGAGTAGTTTACAGATTGATTGAATAGCTGTTAGCACCGACCTTCGCCGCGTGCAGATTCTTGCAGTTGAAGGCAATAGCACAATTCTGGAGCTGATAGGTTTGTAGCTTGCTTTTACTTCGACCTTCTTCAGAGATCACATAGTAGCCTGGGTTCTGTGGATCGTACTCCCATTCAACATTGCCAATTTGAATAGACACCGCCTTGGATGCCGCATAACGACCCGTCCGGTTCAGATTCCTACCGACTAGGCATCTATCGATCGTCCCTATATCAGGGTTAAAACCCGCTTTCTGGCATACGTTTACGCAATATTGCCAAAGACGGTCTGGTGGCTTCACGGCTGGAGTGAAGAACCCCAATTCAGACCTATGGCTCTGATACCACTCGGCATTCAGCCAAAGACGCTTTATGCGTATCCCTGGTTTCGGTCTCATAAGATGGCCAAGTTCTGACAGTGATTCTCTGATGCAGATCAGGTTTTGTTCGGCGATCGTGTGGATAATTTCTAGCATTCGGCAGTTTAATTGGTTACTGCCCTGTAACGCTAGTTCCTCAAATCTCAATGCCCTGCCCAATATCAACCACTTCTCCATCAAATGCCCAGGCAAGTTCAATCGCCGCTGCATACGCTGGATGAATTAACAGCCTCCCATCTTCTTGCAGGACATATCCAGCAGCACGGGGCATCTCAATTCGTTTGCCCTTGAACCACACGTTTCGAGCCGTTTTGAAGTGCGTCATTTCTGCGCGATCGCAGTCTCTGAGTGCGTAATGATGTTTTTCACTTAACCCTTCACCTGCTAACTGGTCACTGACCCAAAACTCTCGCGTCGCCCTGTCCTGCTGGAGCCTCATGACTACGAACAAGTCCCCGCTCAATGCGTGATGAGCGAGCACGGTGGGCTTTAACCAGCTAGGTCTTTCGTTGTTCATCGCCGTCTGGTTGTGCTATTTCCCTAAAAGTGCCCTAAATTCTCCTTTTGATTGAGGTGCTTATTGAAATCATCGAACAAGCGCCCGAATACAAAGATCTCGCGTAGAACATCGGGACGGTGGGATGCTTTGGAGCAGTTGGATTGTCCCAAAGCATCTCAACGTAAAAGTCTTTTGCTTTCTTTTCAGTTCGAGCTACTTCAACCCTCGAACGGGTTCATCTCAGCGAAGCTGTTCGCTCCCGTGAGCAACCTCAACCAGACGCTTGCCCAAGGGCGGTCCCCTTGGAGTTTCAATCCTAAGATGCTTTAGTAAGTAACTTCAACCTTCTCAAAGTCGATTCGTGGTGCCGGTCGGCTTGTTTCAACCCTAAGTTGTTTTTAGAGCAACTTCAAGCCAATTAGCGATCGTCACGGGCGAACGAGAATCTCTGTTTCAATCCTCAGTCACTTAAAAGCAACTTCAACGTGAAGTCGATTCCTTTATCCAAGAAATATTGAATGTTTCAATCCTAAGATGCTTTAAAAGCAACCTCAACCGAAGTTATTTTGAGCGCTGCTTTGGGCTGTCGTGTTTCAATCCTAAGTTACTTTAAAAGCAACTTCAACTCGGAAAATTCCTGTAGAGTTGCAGAGTTTTTGGGTTTCAATCCTAAGTTACTTTTCAAGCAACTTCAACCTTCATTTCATTTGAGCTAGGGGGGTCTGGGGGGTTTCAATCCTAAGTTACTTTTCAAGCAACTTCAACTTGTCAGAGCATCCTACCTCGTTGATATTGCCGGGTTTCAATCCTAATTCAATCCTCGGTTGCTTTAGGGCAACTTCAACAAGCACACTTCAAGGTTATAAAGCCCTTGCAGATTTCAATCCTCAGCCGCTTAAAAGCAACTTCACCAAACCTCTGTCTGTGATTGTTTGTCTGTCAAGTAATCACCCAACTGACCTAGACTTCCCTTTTCAAACGCGAACGAACACTCAGATTATTTGCGCCACTGATTTGCGAGTGGCTGTTTGACTCAAAAAAGTCTAATTGCGCCACTGATTTGCGAATTGCGCCATATTTTTATCTCACACTCACGGTTATCCTATAGACCAACCACAGTGGTTCTTTCTCTCTCTGTTTATTTTTAACTTTGACAGTGAGGACTTTGAGGTTTAAGATGACGATCGTCAACTCACTTGACGGTTGAAGTTGCTTACTAAAGCATCTTAGGATTGAAACAAGGAACTGGTGAGAGTTGTGCGTCTAGTAGTCGTAGCGTTGAAGTTGCTTGAAAAGTAACTTAAGATTGAAACTTTACGATCAAAAAGAAAGGGACAATATCAGTCAGTTGAAGTTGCTTTTAAGCGGCTGAGGATTGAAACGCAGCCTTGTAAATCTGCTTATGTGGGGTTATTCGTTGAAGTTGCTTACTAAAGCACCTTAGGATTGAAATCGCCAGACGATCGAGAACTCCTCCTGCGTTTAATAGCGTTGAAGTTGCTCACGGGAGCAACCTAGGATTGAAACCCATATCTAGTAGAAACACTTCAACGCAGTGAAACCGTTCGAGGATTCATTCAGACCATGGGGTTGTCGTTGAAGTGGTTTGTCTGCCATACCCACAGTCCTCTCACGACTTCCCAACACTGTGGTTTCATCATCATGAATTTCTCTGGGGTGACCATCATGATGTGGCGATGGAGTTCCTGTATCCGTTGGGCGTTGACTCCTTCTGCTTGGATTTTGCTGATGGTCTTCCTCGCTAGCAAACCATCAGCGAGAATAACGGGCACTCGTCCGATGGGTTCTGTTGGGAAGGATTGGAAGCCGTCTAATCGCTGCCAGAACCGGCTTAGAGAGGTGCGGTTTGCTTGAAGCATCAGGCGAGTCTCATCAACGGCTTTGCTCTTCTGAGTTGTTTCAAAGCACTGGATGGAGGCACCTTCTGAGGTCAACCGTTTCAGTATGGTTAGTTCCGCCAACTCAACCAGCACGGTGGTCATCCCGGCAATGGGTAGTGTCTGATTGGTGGTGACTAGGCAGCAAGGTTTGTCCTGTTCAAGAGCATCTATAACAGTTTTGAGCACTTGATCATGTTGCTCCTGGCACATACTGGGTCTAATCACTTGGACGTGGGGATGATCCCCTTGAATCCGTTTGAGCACGGGTTTGAATGCGCGATCGCTGACAATGATTTGAGTGCGATCGCGCACGCATTGAGCGATTTCCTTTGCTGGGATGATCGCATTTGATATCGACCAGGGAGCGGGGATGAAGCCGGTGTCCTCTCGAATCTCGTAGGGAATCGTTAGATGTCTCAGGTAGGGGCTATCTGGCTTGAGCACTTCAGTCACTGGGCTATCGATGATTAAGGTCACTCCATAGTTTGTCAAATGGTTCAGCATTGACTGAATTCGTTTTAGCTGGTCGAAGGGCAGTAAGTCCAGGTCTTGCAGCACAATGATGCTGTTGACCAACTGCCTCAACTTGCGGCATTGTCCAGGCTGGTTGCTGAAAAGACTGCCCAACAGCACTTCATGAGTGGTCAGCACGACTGGCGATTCCCATCGGTTTGCCAGCCACCGCGCCTTGGCGATTTGGGATTTGGGATTGCCTGCATCTAGATTGGGAATCTCAATGAGCCCCGGCAGTTGGTCAATGGCAATGGCATCCGGCATCCTTTGCACCAGGTCAAGCATGGATGCTTCTAAGCGGGTGGAGGACTGTGCCCAAATCACCCGTGATTTTCCCTGCGATTGCCTGAGGATGCTGGCTAGGGGATGATCTCCTAGCTGGTCTGCCAGTAGGTTTGGGTCTTTGAGGGATTGACCCTTTTCTCGAACCCTGTAATGAGCGCTTGTGTTGATATAATCCGCATCGATCAGGCAGGACATCAACAGTCGCGTGAAGAGTTCAACGCCCATCTTCTCAGGGATGCCTGCTTTGGGACTCAAAAAGGGAGGTAGCTCAATCTGCTCTATTTGCTGCAACCAGGTGGGAAAGTCCTCTGCTGCGGCTTCTTTAACCTGCTTGATGTCTTCGGGATTAATGTGCTGCATCTGCAACACCATTGATGGCTGCCCGATCGTCGGAATGCCTGCGTGATGACCATACAGGGTGGATGCCAGGATCTGAGCGGTCAGGGGACTGCGATCTTTGAGGTGATTCCATGCGATCGCGGCTCCATAGATCGCATGAGGAGCATAACTCGGCGGTTTACTTCTGCCGTTCTCTTCAGCGTCCTGGCACTGTCGTAAGTATTGCTGAAACTGGGGATGATATTTCCCCAGGTCGTGACCAATGCCTGCTAAACGCCCAAGTTCTCCGGCTCCTATCTGTTTGCTAAAGGTGCGACTGAGTCGTTCGACTCCCTGTAAATGCACTTTAAGTGGATGCCAACGGTGTTTTTGATTGGGGGTGTGGGCGTAGTGCATATCTGTTGGGAGAACGACTTGCTTATTGTTCCCAACGGTTTACTGTTGTTGATAGGATCACACCCCTATCAGCTTACAAGTCAGCATCAGGTCTACTAAATCTCTCGTTGATTCTTTTCTGATCTTCCTCTAATTGGTCAAGCTTCAGCGTGAGGGATTCGTCTAAAAGCGTTCCCCACTTCGACCTGAACGTTGTGATGCTGGACAGAGAGTAGCTGCACCCATCGGTTTCGATGTGCCCATTTTCAGGGTTGACATACATGACAACAATCTCGCTATACCCTCCAGGATGAGGGCTGTTCCAGAATTTGTTTTGGCTTCGGGGATTGGTTGTGCGCGTCACGAACCGCATCTGCCCCTTTTTCGCGCCTTTGATGGCTGTTTCAATCCAACAAGCCCTTTTACAGCGAAGGTTTCCGTAGGGATAATCCTCTTGAACCAGTGCGGTTTCAAAGGAAGTGTGTTCAAAGAGAAGTTTTATCTCAGTTGTTTGGAGCATTTCAGTGGAAGGTTCAGGCATGAAGATAATTAATGATTTGCACCCTTAACTAACTCCAGTTTTATTCCTTTTTCTGTCTTACCCAAAAAACCAAATCCCTATCAAAGATAGGGATAGGAGATGAGATTAAGAGTGCCTGTCGCACGCTCCAGGATTAGATCCTGGGTTGCCTTCAGTCAACGCCTTATCACACTTTGATGGGTGCGTGGAATCGTCCATTGCTCTTATCAGACACGATTTCGTCTGGTTTCATCTACTTCTCTGGGTCGCTAGACCCTGATCATGGGTAGGGCAGGGGTTGAACCTACGTCTGAACAATACTGTTGACACCATCTGGTTAAACGGACTTGAACCGTCCACAGCATTCGCGCTCCATGTTGCCGTTACACCACCTACCCAAATCTACTCACCCCGCACTGATATCTGACATAGGAACGATTCCCTGCTCCCCATGCAAGCTTTACAGCCCGGAACATGGAGTAGGTTTCATCCCATCGGATATCAAACTTGTTGGGGTCGAACGTCTCTACTTCAGAAGCTGGGTGCCAGTCTTCAGGGTGCAACCGTTTCCATTCATCGTTGGTCATGTCAGTCTACTTTCTTACTATCGCATCCCTTCTGCGTTTAGCAGTTATTGTTTTTCCATTCTGTGATTGTGATGTTGAGAATGAAGCTCAGTCCGTTAATGGGTACAACTCGCACCAGCAGTGGAAGTCAAAGGGGGTACCCTTCGTCATCCAGATGGTCGAACAGTCCTATGCTTTCTCCTTTTTCAGCGTTAGGAACAGCGTCCAGTAGTCCTATTAAATAGAACGCTGCCTGCTCCCGCGTCAGAAGTCGCCGAGTTTCAGCGACAACACTTTTGACCATGAACATCTTCTTTTCGCCGTACCAGTAGGGGGCGCAGTAATGTATCCATCCCCCAAGGATCGCCGCCTTTGCCATTGCAACAAACTGTCTGCCTGTGATGTCGGCTGGATCTATTGGCTCACCCATGTCCCGCTCAAAATCTTCCTCTTTCATAGGGGCAACTAAGGTGGGGCACGCTTTCGGCTTCTTTAAGTAGGAATTTTCATCTGTCATGGTTTCAATCCTTAGTACACGTCAGCCTTGGAAGGCGGGATCTGGGCGGCTGCTTGCATTGAATCTCCTATTTATAGGCAGTTGGCTGGTGTAGTGACAGTTTACAGTCTTTAAACCACTCCGACTAGTACCCCTATTTACCTCTCCCCCGTTCATACTCAAATTGTGCCTGATGGAAGAACTCTGGGGTGAGTTCACCTTTCTCGGTTATCCATCCCTTCTGCAAATACAAGGCTTTCTGAGCCTCTGCTTCAATTTCAGCCAACTCTTGAATCTGTTCTGGAGTCAGTTCGTCAGGTTCGTCAGGTTCACTTTGCGCTGACCAGTCAAATTGACGATATCCAGGGCACTCTTTGGCGTAATGCTCTGCTACCTTCTGGTCATCCTCGTCACTGCAACCGCACTCCATTGCATTGACGTAACCTCCCGCTGCATATCCTTGGGCGACACTCACTGAAGTGAACGTATCTTGGTCTACGAACCCTGTTCCCCTGCAATTTCTACAGGTTGGGTCAGGGGGCAGTTCCTCACTGCTAAGGTCAAAGGCATTCCTACCCGGATGTCCGCATTCCCATCCTTCATCCCCCGGTTCTTCGAGTGTGGCTGTATGATTCCATCGCTTGATGAAATTGCAGTTAAAGCAGGATGGAACGATGGGTTTGAGTTCCAGGTTTTCAGGTAAAGTCATAAGAATTTCTGCTGCCTTGTCGGTTGTCTATCTGCTTCTGGTTTAGTGCCAAGGTCAGAAGCAGATTGATTAACTTGGTGAGTCTGTCTTTCAGTAAGCGATCTCGGTCGTCTTAGGCTCACTGCTCGGAGAGATCAGGCTATTCGTTGCCATCCAATTGAGGTCGGGAGTCGGCAGGGTTTCATGCTTCGCTTCGCTGCTAAGAATCTCTACCTGAATAGACACTTTGACCAGGTGCTTCCCTCCTGGTTGCCCCTCTATCACTGGACTTAGCACTTCCGCGACTAGGGATGCCAGGTCGGGCGTTTTGTAGTTCAGGGGATCAGTTAAGCTTTGCCGTTCGTGAATAGACCGAGCAGTTGGACTGAGGCTTAAAACGTAGTGTTTCGTCTCTGAAGTGGGCATGGGTTAATTGTTCCTGTAATTTCGCCCTGCCCTACTCGTTTCTCTTTTCTCTACTTTCTCTCATTTACAGAAGGCTATTTCCCTGGTAGATTCTGCTCCATAGCTCTGCTTTTAAGTCTGCGATCGGTTTCGTCCAGGTCATCTCATGTACGTCTGAGTCGAAGCTGATGTTGATTCCGTCAATTCCAGCAAGAAATTCCCACACTAAGTCCCATTCTCCTAACGTCAGGCAAAAGGCGTTATTGGGACATCTGGGGATGTACATCAGATGACTCAGCCTGATGCTGGCAGTGGGAAGCGTTAAGCTCTCAGCATAATCCAGGCACGCATACCCAATGACGGGGTAACTTAGTCCTGGCTTCTGGTCTTGATTGAGTTCGACCCAACCCTCCCGGTCGAACCGACTGTGGAACAAAAGCTTCATGCTTGGGAAAGGTCGCATGAGTGCGCTCTCAATCTCCTGCTTTTTGACATCCCGACCCCCGTACATCTTGATTAAGCAACTCAAGTCTGCTTTGAGTGTGGATTCAGCAATCTGGTCGCCCTGCTCCTTTGCCCATTCCCTTAGGCTATCGAGCAGCTGTGGTTCCCATTCTCCTGAAACGTGAAGTCCATTAAAAAACCATCCCCAAACTTTGGGTAAACAGGGGGTTTTTAATAAGTTCCAATGCAGTATCCAGAGGGTTTGGGGCGCTTCTAAGTAGGGATCACTCCCCGTTTCGGGATGGAGTAGCGCTTCCCCGAATGGGGTGGTTTGATAGGCGTTTGCTTGTTTGTCCCAGCACTCAATGATCTTGAATGCCTCTGCCCAATACGCGACCGCCTTTAGCATCGATTGGCTGACCCCGAATTGAATGCAGGCATTGTCTCGGCTGAAATAGAGGGGGTCGTGTTTCACCAGGTTATAGGCTTTTATGAGCCAGTAAACCGACGGGGTGTACCCCTGATGCCCTGCATAACAACTGACCACTGTGTTGAGGGGAAACAATGTGTACTGCATATTCGGCTCTGGGGTTCTGAGGTTACAGTTCTTTTGCTGCCATTTATCCGATAGACTTGCTCTCTCTCTTGTCTTCTTTGTTGCGGTCAGGGTTGACCGATGAGAACGCTTTGGTTTGGTTTCTGCTGGTTTGATAGCGACGTTGGCTTGTGCCTCCCGTTGCTGTCATCAAGTTTTGGGCATTCTAATGGCAACCCACGGTTTGTTTCTCTAAATTGATTTCTATGCAGCCTTCCCACGACCAAAAAGATATTCTAAACTGGCTTACTTTGGGACAGGGAAATGCCTGCTGTAAAGCCGTTGCAGGGAGCGGTAAGTCTACTACTCTGAAGATGGCAGCCTTGCGATTGATAGAGGACGGACTCACTCCTGCTGACATTAAGATTATCGTGTTTGGCAAGGCAAATTCGGTCGATTTGCTCGGCAAGTTTGGCGAAGAGTGGCGCAATTCAATCAGCACCCTTCATTCAGTGGGCTGGTCTTTGCTAAAACAGCATGGCAAGTTTAAGCATCGTCCTGACCTTATCAATCGGTTCAAGTATCGTAGTATTGCCGTGGAGCAGGGACTCATCGGTCAGTTTGGTCGTCCTGGCACGCTAAAAGAGTTGGGCGTTTTTGATAAGGAGTCCGATTTCACAAAGATTCTTGACCTGATGAGATTGACCAATTTGCCAGCAACTCAGGCAACGATCGAGTCCTTGGTCCAGCATTTTGAGCTTGCTCCAGTCTGGAAGCCTGACCTAGCAGCTGAGGCGATTAAACTTGTGCTGGATATCGGTGAGAAGATGGCGGTTGAGGGGGAATGCTTTGACTTCAACGACCAAATTTGGCTTCCTGTGAAGTGGCAACTTGCTCCTCAGACCCACTACAAGTTCCTGTTGGTTGATGAATGTCAGGATCTCAACCCTGCTCAGCTACAACTCTCGCTTCAGCTTGCGGGACAGGGCCGCATCTTAATGGTGGGAGACCCGAATCAGTCGATCATGGGCTTTGCCGGTGCCGACCACAGGAGCTACGCCACGATCGTCAATCGTATTCAGGCGAAAGAGCTGCCACTGTCTACTTGCTATCGATGTCCTGTCAGCCATCTCAAGCTAGTCCGGTTGCTGTATCCGCATATCAACATCCAGCCCACGGCGACGGCTGTGAAAGGAACCGTGAGCCGCATGAATGAGGTTGAACTAGAGACTGTACTAAAACCCGGCGATTTAGTGCTGTCTCGGAAAACGGAACCACTGGTGACCCTCTGCATTCAGTTGGTGGGCTTGGGTCTGGTTGCAACGGTGAGAGGCAAGGATATTGGGGAATCGCTGAAGCATGACTTGGGTGCGATCTCGCAAATGCCAAACTTTACCTACGCGACGTTTCTAGACTGTTTGGGCACCTATCAAGCTCAGATGAATGCGCGCTATTCAGAGCTTAAGAACGGGGATCAGCAGAAGTCATCCCTTAAGGATAGGCTCGACGCGCTGAGAGCTATCTACAAGGCTCAGTCCACTGCTCAACGAGTATCCGAGCTGGAGGCTTACATCACGACGTTATTCAGTGACGATTCTAGCTCTATTACCCTGTCTACTTGTCATAAGGCAAAAGGTCTCGAAGCTGAGCGCGTGTTCCTACTGCGTCCTGAAGATATGCCTTTGGTCTGGAAGGGTCAACTCCTTTGGCAACTGGAGCAAGAGCACAACCTTATCTATGTAGCCCTCACCCGCTCAAAACAAGCTTTATTCATCGTCGGCGATCCGGAATGGCTGCGATAAATTTAGCAAGCAGCCGGGAAGCCCCGCGCTCTACCTGTCCTAGGTGAGCGTCGGGATGAGAGTCGTGTGAGTCGTAGCCATGCGGAGACGAACCCTTATCTAGCAATTTCACAGATACCTCCTCTTCGCAAAAACGGCTCAACTTTAGAGACGGGCGCAACTTTGTGTTTCACGCCAGGATAGTTTTTGATCTTCACGCCTTGCCCCAGATTTTGCATTCCAATGACCTCAAACACCTTGTTTTCAAAACGCACCCAATCACCGGGAGCAAAGCGATATCTCAGACGTTTAATGCGTCTTTGACCTGTGCTTGTTTTGCGTTCTCGATAAACTCGTAGATTTTCACCCGATAGAGTTTTGTTTCGAGTCCGACGACCTGAAGACAGTTCGCTTCCGGTTTTGATTGACCCATCGCGAGTGTCTATATACTTGGCATCATAGAACTGCTCCATTGAGCGTTTGTGCCGCCGAACCTGCTCTAACGTCAGGGGAGCGGAACGGGATTGATGCGTTCCACCCGCAATCACAAACGCATCATGGTGATGAGATTTCTCTAGACCCAATTCGTGGCGCTGGTGCAGGGTTTTTGGCTTCTAACTCTACCCTAAATTTATCGCTCACTACTGAAGTGGTATGTACAATTTCGCATCTAATGGGATAAGTTGATCCCATCACCCCGACCGAAAGACGTTTACCCGGTGTTCTGACTTGACACACTAACTATGATCGAAACCTTTTTAGAGTCCGACTGGGATGATGATGCATCAAAGGCGCGGCGTGCTCGTGACCAGCGCTTAACAGGGCTTCAATCCCAAGGCTACGACTGCCGCACTGAGGATTTGTCGAACATCTTGACGGGTCGCCGGATTTATCTGCTTGAAGTAACGGAGTCAAAACCCGTTGCCCCTACGGGTCAGAACTCCGGCTCTCGTCAGCGGGTCAAGCTGAAGGACATTGCCCCTCAAACTCCGGCTCGTCCTCATCGTGTTGCTCGCACTCAGCACTACGAAACTTTTTGAATCGAGTCAAGAAAAGCATTCATCCTCGGGGGTGAACGCTGGATGGAATATCAGACAGGACAGGCTTCGACTGTGATGCACAGACAGGGATTCTTGAGACAATGTCCTTGATGGGGCACCCAATCTCGGTATTGAGGGTTTTGAGTGTCAATTGAGTCCCAGCTACGCGCGTCGCTGACTGGATGCCCCAAGAACTTCCCCTGTGTGATTAGCGTCCTCGGAGGGGTGAGCAATCCTCGTTCTCCTAGATGCTTCCATACCTGTTGGGGAATCAGGTCATCTTGATCTCTATAAGGAATCACTCTCAGCGCCATAAACTCTCCCAGTATCCTAAGCTCTAGCCTCTCTCTATTCGTGACTGCAACTGACTCCTGATTGCTGTAGAACCGAAATAATGCGTAGTGGATCATCTCCATCTCCTTAAATCTCACGACCCTGTTGTGCTAACAATTCCAGTCCCTTTTCTGACAGCGAATGCCCAACAAAAAACTCCCTGGTGGGAGCCTTAAACGTGACGTTATTGGAGACACTGCTGAACTTAGACCGCTGCTTTCTTCTTCACCTCTTTGCTGCCGCTTGATTTCTCGCTTTTCTTCTCGTCGAAATAGCCCCGTAGCACATCGCCAAACTGTTTCCAGAGTTCGATGGAGCCATCGACGATCATCTTCACGGTCAGTTCGTTGATTTTCGCTGATGTGTCGAAACCGATCGCTTTGAGAACGCCCGCTTTTTCTGCGTCCATTGCCTTCTCGTAGGCTTCGTCGTCAAGCTTTTGACCCGTTGCCTTCAGGTTTTGAGTAGCAACGATTCGGACTTTGCTGAACAGGTCACTTTTGGCTTCAATCAGGGCTTGAAATGCCAAGTCGCTAGCACTCAACTTGTACGTCTTTGCCAGGTCTCTCAATTTGTCGGTCAACTCAATTCGCTGCTCACGGGTTAACTCTGTGTATTTCGGGTCAGCCATGCTCTTAGCTCTATGAAAGATACAGACTTAGGTTGCCCAACCCGCTCGTCTGCGTAACTTTAGGTGACATCGGCATCTTTGCTGTCTGCTTCAGGTTTGGCAGTGAACTCTCTAGCCACTTCAGATTCTCCTAGCTCTTCCTGTAGCCGCTTTGCAATGGGAATATCTAAGGCATCCACCGTATCGGACGACACACTGATTGAAACCGTGTAGGTGGGTTCATCTGGCTGCTGTTGGACGTGCGAGTTTGTGGGCTGCTTTTCACGAAGCTTCTTTTGCTTGCGCTTTTGCCGCTTCAGATTCTTCTGTGCCCTCTTCTCTCCCATTTATCTCACCTGTTCTGTCACCCAAACGGGTGATGATTCATTTTGTTAAGGCTACTCGATCGTGCGGCACTTTCGAGAACCTCTTCATCTGCATCGACTGTCTAAAGATGAAGAGGTTCCTTTCAGCTTCTAACGACCTGTCTCAGGCTTCCTCTGAGTCGGTTTTGTTGTTTGTGAGCGAGGGGGGAGACTTGCCTCCCAGACCTTGTGAACGTAACCCTGAGCCACTTGTACCCCTTCGCTATTCTTGAGTGCCTGCGTGACTGGAGAGCGCCCTAGTACGTTCATTTCCTGCTCGACTCTAGACGGGTGTGTGGTGAGCTGAATTGATTTGGCAATTTGCATATCAATCTGCTCGGCGGTCACTTGCTCAACCCCAATCGTTTTGAGCATCCCGATCGCTGCATCCCGTCTCTCGTCGTATTTCGTCTGCATTGCCTGCTGAATTGGCGTTAAAGGTACCGGAACCGGAGTTGGTGGTAACGACTGGATGGGGGTGGCGGCATTAGCTTTAGGAGCCTGATTCGGTACAGGTTTCTCTAGAGGAATCGCCGCTTCGACTTTCTCAACGGCTCGTTCTGGCACATTGGTGACCTGAACTTGCTCAATAGGGAGTATCACCCCTTCTGCCGCCAAATTCCGCTCTAGCTGCGTTTCAATCTCAGACAGCCGAATTTTAGACTCTGGGGTTAGCTCCCCAATGTCGGACATTAGAAGCCCCTCTTGAACCATTACCACCACATCACCAGGCTCGTGGAAGCCCTTTTCCAGAGAGATGGCACTGCTCTGAAGGCTTCTGCCTCCCTGCACATCGCTGACGACTGTTTCATAGAGATTGGCGACGAGCTGATGCTTGCCTTCCTCTAAGGTAATGACCGCTTGAGGCGTGTCTGTGCGAAATCCTAAATCTTCTAACTTTGGGGCGGAGAGCGGTACAGGGAGTGGGTCGGTCGCAACCTCTCGCTCAGTGGGTTTGGGCAGGCTCTGAGGTGGTGTGGCGGTAACCGATGGCGTTTCTACCCCTAGCTGACTGTGAAGTTCTGCTACTGGCACCACGACAGCTTCGGTGCTGGCTATTGCGACTGTCGCCTCTGATTTGCCCAAGTAGTCTGCCTTGAGCGTTTCGACGGTGGCGGCAATCTGCTGTAGGTCTGTGACCTCGTTATCGCCATTGATATCGGTCATCGTCCAGCTTCCTTCGCAGAATTTCAGCTGTTTGTTAGCAGCAATCCCCGTCTCATCATGCAAAGGAATGGCTCTAATGTCCTTGTAGCCTTTGCTGCCGCCTTCTGCCATCACAAATCCCATTTCTTTCAGGTCACGAGCGATCGCTCCCTCTGCCCCTTCAGATTGCAGCAACGTGCTGAGACGGGGGTCTGCGGGTTCAAACCCGATGTGATTGGTCACCGCAAGGGCACTGAGGGGTTCTAATCCCTCCCACTCTGGATTGGCTGGATCGGACACTTGCCACTCTTCCTGGTCACTTCCAAAATAAAAGGTGCGATCATCTTGGGGATTCGTGAATTCGATCATTCCCAGTGCCCCGACCGTGTTGGGGACTACCCTGCCATTCCACCCCTCATCTAGCAGCGTTTGTGCTGCCTCTGCGTTCGCTCCATCGATCTTGAGGAAGTCTTGTAGAGCAGTTTCTGCATTGAAGGGAACTGGAGGCTCTACTTTGTGTTCGGTGTATTGCTCTGCTTCTTTTGCAATCTCTGGTTCCTGTTGAACAATCTCTGATTCCGTCTCAATGGTCTGAGCAGGCGCGTCATTGGCTGAGTCAAGTTGACCCTCAATCGATTTACTTGCAGTCACCTCCCGTTCTTGAATCGTTGCTAGCGTTTCTTTCCACGCTTCAGGATTTCGCTTAGTCCACTGCTCTGGAATAACGACGCTGTTGGGATCTAAGGTAACTTTGGCGCTCGTAATCCGGGGCGGCACGATCGACACCTGCCGAACGAAACCAGGATTGTTAAAGAGCCTATGCCCCGTCTCTCTCTCGGCTTTTTCCAGCTTACGCTGTGCTGTTTGATTGAGTTGGGCAAGTTTTTGGGGTGGATTGTCCACTGTGGCAATGTAAGCGGTTATGTCTTTTCCTTTGCCCTCCTTGATGAAGCAAACCTTTAACGTTTCGCCGTCCCCTGTTGGCTGTAGATCGACACCGGGAATCGGTTTGAGGGGTAAATCCTTTCCCTCTGGCGTGATTGCAACCATCCCCCCTGCTACTCCTTGAGGCGTAATCGTCGCCATTGCAGTCGTGCCCAGAGGTATCTGGTAATACTCGTTGTTGTGATTGGCGGGCGCAACCGTTTTCCACTCGCCTTCGGGGGTCTGAGCTTGTATCAACACTTTCCCGTAGTGCGGATGGTTTTCGTCTATGGCAGGGTCGTAATGGTCGCGCTCGACTCCCATTGCAAAGCGGACGGACACAGGTTCAGCACCCCACTCGTGCCCGTGCCATTCGTTTGTCTGTGCAAAGTTCATCCCAGTCATGCTGGTCGCGTTCAGTTGAGGTTGTTCAAGCTGCGCCTGCACTTGCTCTGGCATGACCATCATGGCAACCTTCTGACCTCGGTTTTGCCATAGCGCGGCTGACCACGAAGCCCTGTCTTCTTCGGGAATGGATTTTGCCCAACTTTGCAGGTTTTCGTTGGCAGTGACCCGCATCTCCTTGGCATCATCAGCGTCATATTGATGAACGAGTTCAGATGATGCTCTGATTACCTGTTCTCTCTCAATCTCAACATTCTTCAACGCCTCTTTCATCCCTTTAGGATCACGCTCAAAATCTCTCTCTAGTTCAGCCAATCGCTTTGGATTTTCGGTCTGAAGGTAGCTTCTCGCAATGTCAAGTTGACTCTTCTCAGACAGAGTGCCGATGACGAGGGTTTGTCCATTAATCGTTGCCTGTGCTGCGTAGTTGTGTGATTTCCCGGTCTTGAAGTCTTCCTTGTTGTCAACCAGTTCAATCTCGACTGCTTTCCCATTTCTCGCTGCTTCCCAAATCGGCGATTCACCTTTAGGGTCGAACTTAGTCAGATTCGTGACCTCAATCATCTTGCCGTCGGCTGTTTTTAACTGAAGGGCAGGACCTTCCTCTGTCTTTGCCCGATCTTCAATCTCTTTGGACAGCGCGATCGCCGAGCTGTACTCTTGTATAACCTCTTTGGCAACAGTAGATTGCTCCTCAGTGAAGCCGTCCTTGGGGAAGATGCCGTCATAGACCTTGAGAGACTGCTTATCTAAGCCTGATGCCTCAAAGAAGCCGTTTGCCTGAGTTGCCATCCAGCCCACAGGGTCTTGGGTGTTCGTCGGCATCTTCATGTCATTGAGAAACACTGTGGGATTCTTCTTGTTCGCCACCCAATCTACATCTTTGTACTTAGTAACGGCTCTGCAAAACTCAAGTTCATCCGTGCTTACGACCCTTGCCGATTTAGGCGTATCTACGGCTCTTTGTAAGTTGACTGCTCCAATCCCTTCGACTTGGAATAGAAACCGCTCTACTTTGCCAAGCTGTAGATCAAGCTGCTCTAGCTTTTTAGCAGGGTCAGATGCAGTGATGGTGCGACTTGACTGAGCAATCTCAGTGACTCCTCTGCGAAAGTCAAACCCGTCTTTCGTTGGTTCAGGAATCACTAGGGGATTCTCACCTGGTTCAGGAATCACTAGGGGATTCTCACCTAAGGTCCGCTTCTGCACCTTCCCAAAGCCGCTTGAGATCTTTTGCAGATACTTTTGCTTAACGTCAACTTCGCTCTGTACCAGTGCAGCGCTCACTTGTTCTGGGGGAGTGCCATTTGCCTGTAATCGCTGATTGACTGCTTCCCGGTCAAAGACATACTGCGTTTCCCATCGCAGCGCTTCTAGCTTCATCAGAGTGTTTGCTACGCTACCTGTTGGGTTGTCGGCTGCGTCCACTGCTGCAATCTCGATGCTGGTGAAGCGCTTTGCCATTGCCTGCTCCTCAGGGGGCAGGGCTGCAATAGCAGGGTCATTGGCATTACGGGGAATCTTGCGCTCTTTCTCTACCTGCACCGGTCGTTTGTCAGGGGCGTTGAGGGCAGTGATCTCAGCGTGCAGCCGCTCAAATTGGTCTTCAGGAATCATGGCGATCGTATCGCCGTCGAAGTCGATGACCAGTTCTTTGGCATCTTTAGGGTTCATGTAAACCACACCCGATTGCCGATACGCTTCGATGTCCTCTTTCTTCATGCCCTCCAGGTTATTCTCGAACACCCGAAACGCCGCGACGTTTGCTACTGGTGAACGATAGACCGCAAATTTAGCGCCATGCGGTAACTTTGGACAGCAGATCTCACCGACCACATTATTGTCTGGGTCACTCTGCCTCAGTCCGGCGTGGGGTTGTGCTAAAGCAGACGGCACATAAATGCCGCCTAACGCGCCATCTGTCCACTGACCTTTTGCGAATTTCTGCAATCCTGCAACGACTTTCTCATGCTCTAGGATTTGACCGTAGCCACCCGTGGTTTCGGTGGTGAAGTTAGGCGCAACGGTCTCAACGCTAAACCGTTCATAGGTCGCCTGAGGCTCTGTGGTTTCTGCTTCGGCTAACACCAAGTTTGCTTGCTCAACGAACTCGCTGATTTCTAGTCCTGATTGCGCCATCCCTTCAATTTCTTGGCGCACCTCGTTAGGCAAATCTGCCAATGCGCCGTTCTCTGCCCTGATACCATTCACAACCGTCGTGGGTCGGGCATCGGCTTTCAGCACTTCGTAGAGCCAATCGACGCGATCTTCTTTGGCTGCGAACTCATCTTCACCGAGCGCAACCGTTTCAGAGTCCTGCTCCTCAATCAGCAGTGTTTTCTTCTCGTGCTGTGCCATGTACAGATCTGCCAGCTTGCGAGGGTCATTTTGGGCGGCTGCCAGGGTTTCTAGCTGCTCCTTCAGTTTGGGCATCACGTCGCTGCGAGTGCCTTCAGGGAAGTTGACCAACACCTGCGCTCCTAGCTTCTGCTGCCGGTCTGCCGCGTCTGATTTGCGTGCCCAATAGAGGTTATCGACTGCCTGCACCCCAACTTGCACCGTTTTGCCATCGCCTTTAATGGCGGACTTAGGAATGATCGCATCGACTCCTAGCTGACGGCACAAATCTGAGGTACGAGCCGTCCCTTTCATCACGCCTTGCCATTCGGGAACACCTGCCCGAAACTGGAACGGCGTGTCATAGCTGGTGGACACCCGGTGAAAGGTCTTGTTAATCTCCTTCTGCTGCCCCTCATCTCCCCCGATCGTGGTGAGTCTGCTGCCGCCCTCAATGGTGGGTTCGATTAACGTCTTGCCCTGAAGTACCCGATCGCTGCCGTCAGGTTGGGTCTGACTCATCTGCCACTTGACGACTTGGGTGCCATCACGCCGGTTCTGAATCTCAAAGTCCTCTTCCTTATAAGAGAGAAACCCTTCCTTCAGGGGGTCATTGATTAGACCTAGAGAGTCTGCAACGTCAAACATGATTGCAGACTCTACTGACACAGCTTTACCCTCTAAAGTGGAGGTACGCGCAATCCCAACCTTCCCGACTGCTCCCTCGACAATCTGTTGAGCACTCAAACTGCCGTGCAGGTCGCGACTGACCAGACCATAGCAATCTCCCAGCGAATTGGCTGCTCTCTGCAACGCTGCCTGGTCAACTTCTGTGCCATCTGGCATCAGCACTGGACTGCTGCCCCAGTTCGGACCGCCCTTGGCTTCATCGTCAATCACCAGCACCCGACCTTTGGGTTTGATGACGCTACTGCTGGCAGTAGACACGGGCAGCGAACCGTATGCCACTGCGTCGGAGAAGTTCTGGAACGTCTCCCCTCTCATCATCTCAGCGGTTTCCCCATCTGCAAAGTAAGCGGTTTTGCCGTTTGCCAACACCAGGTGAATGTCCTGTGCCTTGAGCCGCTCCAGGTCATCAGCAACCACCCCTTCGTACATCTTGGCGGTGTAAAGCTTGACACTGCCATCCAACCTATCTTGCAGCAGCGCCTCTAGATAGGTGTGGTCGGCTGTTTTGTTGGGCATCTTCTCGATGACAGTGCCCAACTTGGCATCTAAATTAACGAACTCTAAGGTCATGGCAGGGTATCAACGGGTATTAAGTAAGTGAGTAGATTGAGAAAGTGAGTAGATTGAGAAGTAGAAGACGCCCAAATAGATAGACAGAGCTTTCACTTGATGAATTCAAGATAGTCAGGGAACCGCTTACTTGGCGCTTTGTACTCCAGTTCGTGTCTGATATGACTCCAGAATGTTTGTTGCTCCCGTGTCAATGCCTTTCTGATCTCAGCAGCCCTTAGAAAGTCTTCAGGAATCTCCTCGTCATCCTTCTCATTCGGGTCATTCCAGGGTTCGCCGCCATTGTTTAATCGGTCATCGCTGTCATCAGTCCAATGACCAGAGGGTTCGTCATCGTCCCAGTCCTCAGTTGCTAACCGGAATTTCTCAGCACGAGCTTTTATCTCCACCCTCTCTGCCACGTCTTTCTGTAGGTACTCCCACACCCACTCCCGTTCTGGAAAGTTGTTGGGAAAAGGATTCTCACCACCCATTACAGCAAATTTGGGCATTTTGATATTCTTGAGATTTGAGGGTTGTGTCATGCCTGTAAATAATTCCGTTGATACTATAGATCTGCCCACTATTCATTTTCTGTTTATTCCTAGCTTTAGATAACCGTGAAAACCCCTGATTCTAAAGGGCTAGGGCATAGATTGTCTGCCGCATGGTCTAGTAGCCTAATTTCTGCCCCAAAAAAGATAAAGGAGCCTGTGAAAGCTCCTCTCTTCGCCGCTCAAAAGGGGTCGTTACTGCTGATCTGTGATACGGCTCTCAAATCAGGCATGGGAATATTGGTCATCCCATTTTCTAGCAACATCAGGTGGTGTAACCTTGCGCCTCTGAGCATTTCAGGATGGTGGTTTCCATTGCCTAACATTCCCACGAGATTGATGGTGTCCTCGCTGCGATTGCGATTCGGCTTGGGGCTAATGCGGGCCGCCCAAGCGTTCTTTTCTCGACAAAACTTCATGTACACCTCATCAGGTTTGAGGCGTTCTGCCATTACGCCAGCCTCATAGCTGTCTGCTGCAACTGGCGTTGAAGTCAGCAGTGCTCGAACTCCGCCATAGGTCTCATAGACCAACCAACGTTCCTGCGGACGTTGCATGACTGACAGTGCGAGTATTCCGTAGGCATCTGCGGGTTTGTCGATTGTGATGCTCCCACTGCTCTCGCTTTTACCGACTCGGCTAGAGCGATAGTCCCAGTCCAACACGCACAAATTGGGAAATTCCAAGATGCACAGACCTTGGTCGATCGTAATTGCGGCAACATTAACCCGGTCATTGGACGGCATAATTTTTGTGTGTAACTCTGCCTCCTTGTAGCGTTAGCAACACCATTATCGACTGATACTTTTAATACTGACACTTTTAACCGATCTTCAACCTAAAAGAGAAACCCCAGATGGGTTCCAGAGTTTCTCTTCGCTAGGGCTTAGGCGCGAGCGCTACGGGCAGCATCAATTTCAACACGGGCACGAGCATTTGCACGGTCGATCAATCCAGGGTTGATGGTGCCTGTCTTGCCGTAAGCATCCCACAGGTAGCTACCTGCATCCTTGATCTGCTTCATGGTGTAGAGCTGATACTCATCTGAGTAAACGCTCTGTTTGCGCCCATCGACTATGTAGCTTTCAGCGTCGTTTCGATTGGCAAAGCCAACACCAGTAGTAAGTTCGATTTCGCTGCGGAACTGAGGAATCCCTGCTTTCGCCTCGAACGCCAATTGACCAGCGACTTTCAATGCAAGTTGGGTGTACCCAATGTGGCATTTCTTGACCAGACCCGATGCCGCTTGCAGGATGTGTGTGTCTGTCAGACGCACAGTGCTGTCTGGCTTTAAGAACTCAATAAGCAGCACCAGTTCTGACTGCCCGATTGGAATGCCGTTGACGGCTCTCATGACCGCTGTCAAGGGATTGATTTTGCCTTCGTTCTTAACAGTGGGACTAGGATTAGGAACCGTAGCAGCACTAGCAGCAGCACTAGGAATCTCTGTTGCTACAGAAGGGGTGGAAGGAGTGGAATTAGTGGAATTAGTGGAAGTTTTAGCCATGATTCCTGATTAGGTCTCATTAAATTGCACTTCTCTGTTGCGACTAGCAACTCTTCCCGAATCTCTGCGTTGTCCCGACTAATTCCAAACTCCTAGACTATAATCTGTGCCTACCTGACGCCGATGCCACCAGTCTCGACTATATCTCCTCTAGCTGCACCTCTTCCTCATCTACATCATACGCAGCGGACATTCCCCCAATAACCTGCTGCCTTACATAAAAGATGCTTTCGTTAAGCTCGTTGGACTCAGGTACAAACTCCCTGTTTCATCATTCCAAGTTCCGACTCTTGTCTCTGCTACGGTTACCGTATATTTCATCGCTGATTCTCCTTTGTTATCTAGTTAGTGGACTTTTGCCTTGATCGTGCGGTCTTCTGAAACCCAACTCCTGCTGGGATCTTCCCAACCATTTCAGCAACTTGGATAGGGAGATGAGCGGGTTCGATGAATGTGTTAAAGCTATCGGCAATTCCCTCGATCGGGATACCAGTTTTCCACGTCTCATTTGCCAACCATTCTTCTATATCTGATTGGCCGATTTCACCTGTAGCTGTAACGGGTTCAAGGGTAGACTCAACTCCGATCGGCGATTCCGATTCTACAGACTGCGAGTCAGCTAGAGCGACTAACCCTTCGCTAGGGTCTTCTATTGCGATGGTTGGTGCGGGTGTGGGTGCGGAAGTGGGAACGTGAGTGGGAATGTGATTGCTGTCCATCCACCCTTTTTCAGTGGCGTACCAGCAAGCAACGGAAAAGTAGACACAAAACAGTAGTATTGATTCCATGATATTTGAGTGGGTTAAGGTTAATGTTGTCCGTGTGCTCCGCTTGAAACGAAGGAGCAATTAAACTGGACTTTGAATTGAGACTATCCTATCTATGATGCGATAGCAACTACTATATCTAGAATACTGATTTCTGTTGATTAGGAGAGTACGTCACACGGAATACTCTCCCATCTACGGGCTACATCCCACTCAATGCGCGTCTGACGATCGCGCGGCTGGCGGATTCCCGGCTAGCCATCAAGATTTTGATTGCGTTGATCATGGCTTCACCGGGCTTGATCTCAGCTTCATCAGCGTCTTCATCGACTGCGCTGCCTTCAGTATCAAGCGTTTTAGGCTTGACAGGAGCCAAAGTGCTGTTGATGATGCCAACCAGCTTTTTGCACAGAACAGGGTTCTGAACTAGGTCAATTAGCTGTTCAGCCAATTCGTTATTGACGGTGTTTAATTCGCCAAGGGGATTAGCTTCTTGTGCGGGTGCTGTGACTGGTTGGACGATGTAACTCCCCGCCTGTGGCGTGGTCGTCGAACCATTTGTGATTGCTTCAGTGGTCATAAGGCTCTGGTGGGTTAACAGTAAGGTAGCTGTTACTTTTGTCTTCAGCTACTGCCCTAACCTTCCCACTTTTGACTTTTAATCTTTGTTTTTGGCTAAACTTCAGGTCTAAGGTCGAGCTTGCAACCGATTCAACTGATTTGTGCCGGAATAGGTCACTTGCAAGACATCCTTGGCAAGAAACCGCACCTGGTCTAGGATTTCTCTGTCTGTTCCTGATTGACTGACTAATCGGGGATGTTCCCGATAGAGGTTGCTGAGTACGGTTGCTTGGTCATGTGTCAGTTTGTCTACGTCTAGCGTAAATGCCTCAAACTGGCAGGGTTGAGTGCCATTTAAAGCTGCTTTGCCAGTGTCGATGCCTTGGTAGTGGACATGGGGCTGTTCTACTGGAAAGCCCAGCGGAAAGTGCTGTGACACTTGGTTGGCGGGATGGGTAGGGGTAAGTCTGATATAAGGTTGCATTGGTCTACTTCTATTCTTCTTGATCTACAGGTCCCTAACGATTAACTTTCTATCAATGATGGTTTTTGCTCCAGTTTGTGGACTAAGTGAAATTCCGTAGCGCACTAGCTGAAAACGTCAGAAGCAACTTATCCTTGATTGGCACTTGCTTTATACAGGATGCCGGATGCTCAACTCTTCAAGTATGCCACCCGGCATTCCTTCAAGAATCATTCTTTTTGCTCGTAGTCTGGCAAGCTCTAGCAGTTCAATGTCCTGAGGCAACCGGGCGATTGTAAAGTTCTCGATGCCTGCTTGCCGTTTCCCTAGAATCTCACCCGCACCTCTGAGTTGGAGGTCGATCTCAGCAATCAGATTGCCATCATTAGAGGATTCTACTGCTCTGAGTCGGGTCATTGCCTTAGCGCTCTTGGTCTGGGGCTTGAGGAAGCAATAGGATTGAGCGCTGCCCCTCCCGACCCTTCCTCGCAACTGATGAAGTTGTGCCAGCCCAAACCGTTCAGCGTTCTCGATTACCATTACGGTTGCATTGGGCACGTCAATTCCCACCTCGATCACGACGGTGCTGACGAGAATCTGAGTGCGGTTGTCTCGAAATTGAGTAATCGCTTCTGCCTTATCTTGATCTCTCAATTTGCCGTGACAAAGCCCGACTTTCCACTGCGGAAACTGGTTTGTGATCGTTTCATAGCCTGTCGTTGCAGCCTGCAAGTCTAGCTTCTCTGACTCTTCGACTAGAGGATAGACGATGTAAGCCTGTCGTCCCGCAGTCAATTCAGCGGTCAACGTCTTCACCATTCCGGCATTGGCGGCAATCTGAGTTTTAATCGGCGTTCTGCCTGGAGGCAGTTCATCAATGACGCTGATTTCTAGCTCCCCGTGTAAAGTCAGTGCTAGAGTGCGGGGAATGGGAGTAGCGGTCATGCTGAGTACATGCACCGCCTGACCTTTGGCGCTCAGAGCGTCCCGTTGTTCAACGCCAAAGCGATGCTGCTCGTCAATGACGCACAGCCCTAGGTTCTTGAACTCAATTCGGTTTTGAACCAGGGCGTGAGTGCCGACGACTAGAGTTAGGGTCCCACTCCGTAAGTTCTCTTGAATCACCTTGCGATCGCGCTCTTTGGTTGAGCCTGTGAGTAACGCCACTTCAATGCCCAACGGCTGTAGCCATTCCCGAATCTTCTCGTAGTGCTGTTGAGCCAACACACCTGTGGGAGCCATCAAAGCGGTCTGATATCCTGACCCGATCGCGCTCAGGAGAGCAACCACCGCAACGACCGTCTTCCCTGATCCGACATCGCCCTGCACTAAGCGATTCATGGCGACTGGTTGGCTCAAGTCATTCAATATTTCGTTGGCTACTCGCCTCTGCGCCGCTGTTAGCTGGAAAGTCAGATTTTTGAGGAATTGCGCAACGACTGTTTGGTGCGAGATTTGTGCACCAGCTATCTGCGTCTTTTGTCTGTCCTGACGGCGTTTGAGTAGCGCCAGTTGCAGATATAACAACTCGTCAAACGCCAATCGGGTTCTGGCATTTTCTAGTTCCTTTGAGGTTTGTGGCTGATGAACACCGCAAAGAGCGCTGGTCAGGTCCATAACTTCCCAACACTTGAGCAACTCTGGCGGCAGCGGGCATTGAATCGGATTTACTGCCAACCAATCCCTAACTGCCGCGATCGCCGCTTTGAGATCAGAGATTTTTAAGCCTTCTGACTCAGAGTAGATAGGCGTGATTCGATGCTTTGGACTGAGCTTGAAATCAAGCGAAACCACCTGCACTTCAGGCTTCTCCAGCTTCTTGCCCCACTGATCGACTTTTACCCTACCTGTGATTAGGACTCTCGTCCCATAGCCATATTTTTGATGCTGGGCTGTACGCCACACTGCTGACTTTTGATAGGAGTGATTGAAGAATTGGCTACTTTCAACTGTCCCTGAATTATCCTGGACTACCCACCTCTGGATCGTCAACGCTGCTTTTTTGGGACTATCTAGAATCGTGTGGCTCTGAACTGTGCCCAAGACGCAAACCGTCTCGCCACTTTGAGCTTCCTTAATTTGTTTAGGCACGATCGTACTGTAAGCGCGGGGGAAGTTATACAGCAGTTCCCTTAAGGTCTTAATTCCACTTTGCCTTAGCTGAACGAGAGTCCTGATTTCGATGTTCAGTGACGGGATGGCGTACATCGGCGTATCGAGACCTAGATGTCTCACGTCGTCGGTTGATTTCTCCATCGTTTTTAACTTGTTTTTCCTCCTGTGGTCACCCCTACTTCTTTGATTTGATTTAGGGTACGTTTTTGAGG